>Ga0163151_10000295_pt1 | contig 89035 bp, 77 predicted proteins | sample OliLakLV19MP5IB2_FD_145596 | JGI IMG/M metagenome (GOLD analysis project Ga0163151, IMG submission 145596) | Freshwater microbial mat bacterial communities from Lake Vanda, McMurdo Dry Valleys, Antarctica - Oligotrophic Lake LV.19.MP5.IB-2 | ecosystem: Environmental > Aquatic > Freshwater >...
GGCCTGACCGATGGCGACGCCGATGCGGTGGCGGGCAAGATCGGCGTCCCGGCGGCGTCAGTGCCGCAGGCGCGCGCGTTGCTGCAGGCTTTATACAAGGCGTTCGACGAAACCGATGCCTCGCTGGCCGAAATCAATCCGCTGATCCTCACCGGCGACGGCAAGGTGATCGCGCTGGATGCCAAGATCGATTTCGACGGCAACGCGCTGTTTCGCCATCCCGACCTGGTCGCGTTGCGCGACCTCGATGAAGAGGATCCCGCGGAAGTCGAGGCCTCCAAACACGATCTTAATTACATCCAGCTCGACGGCAACATCGGCTGCCTGGTCAACGGCGCCGGCCTCGCGATGGCGTCGATGGACATCATCAAGCTCTACGGCGGCAGTCCCGCCAACTTCCTCGACGTCGGCGGCAGCGCCACCGCGGAGAAAGTCACCGAAGCGTTCAAGATCATGCTGCGCAACCCGCAGCTGAAAGCGATCCTGGTGAACATTTTCGGTGGAATCATGAAGTGCGATGTCATCGCGCAGGGCGTGGTGGCTGCGGCGCGGCAGGTCAGCCTCAGCGTGCCGCTGGTGGTGCGCCTCGAAGGCACCAACGTCGATCTCGGCAAGAAAATCCTCGCCGAATCCGGGTTGCCGATCATTTCCGCGAACAACATGGCTGATGCCGCGCTGAAAGTCGTTGCTGCAGCGAAGGGGAAGAACTGATGTCCATCCTGATCAATAAAAACTCCCGGGTCATGACCCAGGGCATCACCGGCAAGACGGGGATGTTTCATACCAAGACCGGCAAGGAATACGCCAACGGCAAAAATTGTTATGTCGCCGGTGTGACGCCGAAAAAGGGCGGCCAGAGTTACGAAGGCATTCCGATTTTCAATTCGGTGCGCGAAGCGAAAGATGCGACCGGCGCGAATGTTTCGGTGATCTACGTGCCGCCGCCCTATGCCGCCGCGGCGATCGAGGAGGCGGTGGATGCGCAACTGGAACTGGTGATCTGCATTACCGAAGGCATTCCGGTGCGCGACATGGTCCGTCTCAAATACAAGATGGAGCAACAGTGCAGCAAGACGCTGCTGATCGGCCCCAACTGCCCCGGCGTGATCACGCCCGACGAAATCAAGATCGGCATCATGCCCGGCCATATCCATAAAAAAGGCCCGATCGGCGTGGTGTCGCGCTCTGGCACACTGACCTATGAAGCGGTCGGCCAGTTGATGGAAATCGGCCTCGGCCAGTCGTCCTGCGTCGGTATCGGCGGCGACCCGGTGAATGGCTTAAAGCACATCGATGTGATGAAAATGTTCAACGATGATCCGCAGACGGAAGCGGTGATCATGGTCGGCGAAATCGGCGGCTCGAACGAGGAAGAGTGCGCGCGCTGGATCAAGGCCAATATGAAAAAACCCGTGGTCGGTTTCATCGCCGGCGTGACGGCCCCCCCGGGCAAACGCATGGGCCATGCCGGCGCGATTATTTCCGGCGGCAAGGGCACTGCGGAAGAAAAACTTGCGGTGATGGAAGAGTGTGGCATCAAGACCACCAAGAATCCCGCCGAAATGGGCAGGTTGTTGCAGTCGGTGCTTAAATAAATCCGGTGTTGTAAGCAGGAGCTACGGCGGATGTCGGCGCGATAAACGATAGCGATAAGTGAGGAGCAGAGATTTTGGAAGGTGGCATCGTGAAGCGCGGCAAACGTAACCGTGGGTCCCTCAGGGGACGCGCGGTGGATACGCGTGCGTTGACGCAAGTGCAGGCCTTGCTGGCAGAAGCGCAGCACGAGACCGGCGTCGAGCCGCGGCGCCGCGACCTGCTGATCGAAAATCTGCACCGCATCCAGGATCGCTACGGCCACATTGCCGCTGCGCACATCGTCGCACTGGCGCGTGAAATGAAGCTGGCGATGACCGAGGTTTATGAAGTTGCCACCTTCTATCACCACTTTGATGTGGTGAAGGAAGGCGATAAAGCGCCGCCGGCATTGACGGTGCGCGTCTGCGATTCGTTGTCCTGCGAGCTGTCCGGCGCAGGCGCGTTGATGACCGGTCTGAAAAAAACGCTGGGTGATGGCGTGCGCGTGATCCCGGCGCCCTGCGTCGGTCGCTGCGAGCAGGCGCCGGTGGCGGTGGTCGGGCAGAATCCGGTGGCGCAGGCCACTGTTGATAAAGTCAAAACGCTGGTGGCTGCGAAAAAGACGCATTGTGCTGTCGGCAAGTACGTGGCGTATGCCGAGTATCGCAAGCAGGGCGGTTACACCATCCCGGCGGAATGCCTGGCCGGCAAACGCGATGCGGAAACCCTGATCAAGACCATGGAAAATTCCAGCCTGCGCGGTTTGGGCGGCGCGGGTTTTCCGACGGGGCGCAAATGGCGCATTGTGCGTGGCGAAAAGGGCCCGCGCGTGATGGCGATCAACATCGACGAGGGCGAACCCGGCACGTTCAAGGATCGCCATTATCTGGAAACCGATCCGCATCGTTTTCTCGAAGGTATGCTGATTGCGGCATGGACCGTACAGGTGTCCGAGGTTTATATCTACCTGCGCGATGAGTACGCCGGTGTGCGCGCCATTTTCAAAAAAGAAATCAAGGCGCTGCAGGCCGATCCGCCGTGCCCGCTGCCGCCGATATTCCTGCGTCGTGGTGCCGGCGCCTATATCTGCGGTGAAGAATCCGCGATGATCGAATCCATCGAAGGCAAACGCGGCATGCCGCGGTTGCGACCGCCGTACGTGGCACAGGTCGGTTTGTTCGGTTACCCGACGCTCGAACACAACATGGAAACCCTGCACTGGGTGCGCGAAATCCTCGAAAAAGGTGCCGACTGGTTTGCCGGTCATGGCCGTAACGGTCGCAAGGGGCTGCGTTCGTTTTCGGTATCGGGTCGTGTGCAGAAGCCTGGCGTACATCTCGCGCCGGCGGGCATCACCGTTAAAGAGCTGATTGCCGAGTATTGCGGCGGCATGTTGCCGGGACACGAGTTTTACGGCTATCTGCCGGGCGGGGCATCCGGCGGCATCCTGCCGGCGTCGTTGGGGGATGTGCCGCTGGATTTCGACACGCTGCATCCCCACGGCTCATTTATCGGTTCCGCGGCGGTAATTATTTTGTCGGATCAGGACAAGGCCAGCGGTGCTGCGCGCAACATCATGAAATTTTTCGCCGAGGAATCCTGCGGCCAGTGCACGCCCTGCCGTGTTGGCACCGCGAAGGCGCTGCAATTGATGGAGTCGCCGAGCTGGGATCAGGGACTGCTCGAAGAACTGTCGGCGGCGATGGCCGATGCCTCGATCTGCGGCCTGGGCCAGGCGGCGCCCAATCCGATCCGCACGGTAATGAAATATTTTTCCAAGGAAATTCTGTGAAGGCGTGAATGAGTGAAGGCGTGAACGGGGTGCCCCTTTCACACCTTTACGTCTTCACTCCTTCACCGGGAGTAATCCATGACTGCGATGAACAAGGACGAACTGGCGGCAATGCCGGTCGAATTCAAGCTGAATGGCAGGGATGTCGTCGGCTACGCGTCGGAGACGATCATCCAGACCGCGAAGCGCCACGGCGTCGAGATTCCGCACCTCTGCTACAAGGATGGCATGCGGCCCGACGGCAACTGCCGTGCCTGCGTGGTCGAGGTCAAGGGAGAGCGGGTGCTGGCCGCATCCTGCTGTCGCAAGCCGTCAGCGGGCATGGAAGTCATCACCGACAATGCGCGCGCGCTGGCGTCGCAAAAAATGGTCATGGAGCTGCTGCTTTCCGACATGCCGGAAAAACGCCATACCCGCAATTCCGAGCTCGACCAATGGGTGGCCAAACTCAAGGTCGGCAAGCCGCGTTTCAAGGCGCGCCACCAGCCACAGGCCGATGTGTCGCATTACGGCATCGCGGTGAATCTCGATTCCTGCATCCAGTGCACGCGCTGTGTGCGCGCCTGCCGTGAGGAACAGGTCAACGATGTCATCGGTTACGCCTTCCGTGGCGAACATTCGTCCATCGTGTTCGATCTCGGTGACCCGATGGGGGAGTCGACCTGTGTCGCCTGCGGCGAATGTGTGCAGGCCTGCCCGACCGGCGCGCTGATGCCGGCGCGGGAGGCGGGATTGGTCAAACCCGACAAGCAGGTGCACTCGGTGTGTCCGTATTGCGGCGTCGGTTGCCAGTTGACCTACAACATCAAGGATAACAAGATCATCTCCGTCGATGGTCGCGACGGGCCGTCGAATCACGAGCGGCTATGCGTCAAGGGGCGATACGGATTCGACTATGTACATCACAAGCAGCGCCTGACCAAACCGCTGATCCGCAAGCCGGGCGCCCCCAAACACGCCGACTTCACGATGGACCCGGCGAATCCGCTGGAGTATTTCCGCGAAGCGAGCTGGGAAGAGGCGCTGGACCTGGCGGCGGGCAAGCTGCGCGCGATTCGCGATCAGAGCGGCAACAAAGGGCTGGCCGGCTTCGGTTCGGCGAAAGGCAGCAACGAGGAAGCCTATCTGTTCCAGAAACTGGTACGTACGGGTTTTGGCTCAAATAACGTCGATCACTGCACGCGCCTGTGCCATGCCTCGAGCGTGGCGGCGCTGATGGAGGCGGTGAATTCCGGCGCGGTGTCGAACCAGATCAGTGATGTGGCGAATGCTGAAGTTATTTTCCTGATCGGCGCCAACCCGACCTCCAACCATCCGGTGGCCGCGACCTGGATCAAGAATGCGATTAAAAACGGCGCCAAGCTGATTTATGCCGATCCGCGGCGCTCCGATCTGTCGCGCCATGCCGCGTATTCGCTGCAGTTCAAGGCCGACACCGACGTCGCGCTGCTGAACGCGATGATGCACGTCATCGTCCACGAAGGTCTGGTCGACGAAGACTTCATCAAGTCGCGCACCATCGGGTACGAGGACCTGAAGAAAAACGTCGAGGGCTACAGCCCCGAAGCGATGGCGCCGGTGTGCGGCATCCCCGCTGAGACCATCAGGGAAGTGGCACGGGTTTACGCGACCTCCAAAAGTTCGATGATTCTGTGGGGTATGGGCATCTCTCAACACATCCACGGCACCGACAATGCGCGCTGCCTGATCGCCTTGTGCCTGATGACCGGTCAGATCGGCCGCCCCGGCACGGGATTACATCCGCTGCGCGGCCAGAACAACGTGCAGGGCGCGTCCGACTCGGGCCTGATCCCGATGGTGTTCCCGGATTACCAGCGCGTCGACAATCCGCAGGCGCTGGCGCGGTTCGAGAAGCTGTGGGGCATGAAACTCGATCCCAAGCCCGGCCTGACGGTGGTTGAAATCATCCACGCGACTTTGAAGGGCGAGATCCGCGGCATGTATGTGATGGGCGAAAACCCGGCGATGTCGGATCCCGATGCACACCATGCGCGCGAAGCGCTGGCGAAACTCGACTGCCTGGTGGTGCAGGAAATTTTTCTCACCGAAACCTGTTACTACGCCGATGTGATTTTTCCGGCGACGGCATGGCCGGAAAAAGACGGCACGGTGACCAACACCGATCGCATGGTGCAGATGGGTCGCAAGGCGCTGGATGCGCCGGGTGAGGCAAAACCCGACCTGTGGATCATCCAGGAACTGGCGCGTCGCTTGGGGCTCGACTGGAATTACAACGGGCCGAAGGATGTGTTCAACGAAATGCGCCGCGCGATGAATTCGATCGCCGGCATCACCTGGGAGCGGCTGGAAGCTGAGAGCTGTGTCACCTATCCTTGTGAAGAAGAAGGTGATCCGGGGCAACCTATTGTTTTTATTGATAAATTTCCAACTGCTACAGGCAGGGCGAAGTTTGTGCCGGCCGACATCATTCCGGCCAACGAACGTCCGGATCGCGAGTTTCCGTTTGTGCTGATCACCGGTCGCCAGCTCGAACACTGGCATACCGGTGCGATGACGCGCCGCGCCGGCGTGCTCGATGCGATCGAGCCGGAACCGACGGTGTCCATGCATCCGCTGGATCTTGATCAGATCGGTGCCCAGGGTGGCGATGTGATCACCGTCGAATCGCGGCGCGGCATCATTTCCCTGCACGCGCGGCCCGACGACGGCACACCACGCGGTGCTGTGTTCATCCCGTTCTGTTTTTACGAGGCGGCAGTGAACCTGTTGACTAATGCTGCGCTTGATCCGGTTGGCAAGATTCCGGAATTCAAATACTGCGCGGTGAAGGTGATGAAGGGCGGCGAACTGACACCGCGTTCCAGCTACGGCGGCGGGCAGATTCTGGCGCAGCTGGCGAAAACATGAATGTGGCATAAAAGCGGCGGCATAACAGCGACATAACAGCAACCGTTCGGAACTGCAGGCAAAAAAATACAGCCCGTCCCGCGGGCGTTCATCGGATTACGTTCAGAAGAGGAACAATATGGCACTGTCGGATATTGAAATTGCCCAAGCGGCGAAAATGGAGCGCATCGTCAAGATTGCGCAGAAGCTGGGCATTCCTGAAGAACATCTGGTGCCCTACGGTCATACCAAGGCCAAGGTGTCGCTGGAATATGTCGACAGCCTGAAAGACAGGAAAAACGGCAAACTGATCCTGGTTACTGCCATCAGCCCGACGCCCGCCGGCGAAGGCAAGACCACGACCACCGTCGGCCTCGGCGATGCGCTGAACAAGATTGGCAAAAAGGCCATCATCTGCCTGCGCGAGCCCTCCCTGGGTCCCGTGTTCGGCATGAAGGGCGGGGCTGCCGGCGGCGGTTATGCGCAGATCGTGCCGATGGAGGACATCAACCTCCATTTCACCGGCGATTTCAATGCCATCGCGCTGGCCAATAACCTGCTGGCCGCAGCAATGGACAACCATATCCACCACGGCAACGAACTCGGTATCGACGTGCGCCGCATCACCTGGAAACGGGTGATGGACATGAACGACCGCGCGCTGCGCGACATCACGGTGTCGCTGGGCGGCCCGGGCAATGGTTATCCGCGCCAGGACGGCTTCGACATTGTCGTCGCTTCCGAAGTGATGGCGATTTTCTGTTTGGCGACTTCGCTGAAGGACCTGAAAACGCGGCTGGGCAACATCGTTGTCGCTTCCACCCGCGATCTGAAACCGGTACGCGCGAAAGACTTGAAGGTGCACGGCGCGATGACGGTGCTGCTGAAAGATGCGCTGGCGCCGAACCTGGTGCAGACGCTGGAGAACAACGCGGCGTTTGTGCATGGCGGCCCGTTTGCCAACATCGCCCACGGCTGCAACACCGTGATCGCCACCCAGACTGCACTGAAACTGGCCGATTATGTGGTGACTGAAGCCGGCTTCGGCGCCGACCTCGGCGCCGAGAAGTTTGTCGACATCAAGTGCCGCAAATCCGGCCTGCGGCCCGATGCCTGCGTCATTGTCGCCACCATCCGCGCCTTGAAGTTCCACGGTGGTGTCGATGTCAGGGAACTCAACAAGGAAAACCTCGCGGCGCTGGAAAAAGGTGTGGCCAACCTCGAGCGTCATGTCAAAAACGTGCGCGAGAACTACGGCCTGAAATGCGTAGTGTCGATCAATCACTTCACCTTCGACACCGATGCCGAGATCGAACTGCTGAAAAAGAAAATGGCGCCGCACAATGTGCCGGTGCTGCTGGCGCGGCACTGGGCAGATGGCGGCGCGGGCGCGACTGAAGTGGCGAAAACCGTGGTCGAGCTGATCGACCAGGGTGAGAACCAGTTCAAATTCGTTTACGACGAGAAACTGCCGCTGTGGGACAAGATGAAAACCATCGCCACCAAGATTTACGGCGCTGCTGATATTTCCGCCGACAACAAGGTGCGCGGCCAGATCAAGAAACTGCAGGAAGACGGTTACGGCGACTACCCGGTGTGCGTGGCCAAGACGCAGTACTCGTTCTCGACCGACCCCGGGCTGCGCGGCGCGCCCTCGGGGCATATGGTTAACATCCGCGAGGTACGATTGTCGGCCGGTGCCGAGTTCGTGGTGATGGTCTGCGGCGATGTCATGACCATGCCCGGCCTGCCGAAAATCGCTTCGGCGGAAAAAATCGATCTGACCGACGAAGGCAAGGTCGTCGGATTGTTCTGAGTAACTGTTCTGAGTATCGTGTCGATGGCGGCCATGACCATGGCCGTTGTTGACGCTTCTGAAGCCGGCATGGTAGATAGAATATGGTAGAAAAGCGGGTGCGTGTTCCGGCTTGGGGAGCTGTTCTGGGATGCCGCTACAAAGGGGAGTAGCTACGGCGGCAACAATATCAGAACGCCGCCGCGGCAGGGCCGTCATCACGGGATGCGGGATTCATCCGCTTCCCCGGTCTTGTCGGCATGCAGTATCGCAAGCGAGACCTTTGCCTGTATGACAGTGCGGCAGTTGTTTGCCGCGTTGATCTGTGAGGTAAAGGCCGAGCTGTGATGCGCCCTAAAGCGCTCCCGGCATCCGGTCCTGGCAATTGACGATCAGGCTAAGGGAGATGCATGCAGATCCGGATTCAAACTCAAGATTGTGCGCGCCAGCAGCGCCTGCCGTTGTTCGCGATGTTGCCCATGGGCGCGCTGCTGGCATTTTATTCCGGCCTCGCGGCAGCCGCCGAATCGCCGCAGGTGTTTGGCATACCCGTCGACTTCATCCTGTTCGGCCTGACGTTGCTGGGCGTCGCACTGTTCCACAAGTACACGCTGCAGGTGGCGCTGACCGGACTTGCGATCATCATGCTCTACAAGCTGGGTTTTACCGGATTCAAGACCGGGGACGGCCTGCCCGGCCTGCTCAGTCACCTGTTCCATGAGTGGGTGATCATCACCAACCTGCTCGGTCTGCTGGTCGGGTTTGCGCTGCTGTCGAATCATTTCGAGAAAAGCCATCTGCCGCTGGTGCTGCCCAAATACCTGCCCGACGACTGGAAGGGTGCGTTCATGCTGTTGGTGATGGTCTGGGTGATGTCGGGTTTTCTCGACAACATCGCTGCCGCGTTGATCGGCGGCACCCTTGCCGCGACGTTGTTTCGTCGTAAAGTACATATCGGCTACCTGGCGGCGATTGTTGCCGCGTCCAACGCCGGCGGCGCCGGCAGCGTGGTCGGCGATACCACGACCACCATGATGTGGCTGGATGGCGTCGATCCGCGCGATGTGCTGCATGCCTATGTGGCGGCGGCCGCAGCGCTGCTGGTGCTCGGCATTCCGGCAGCGCTGCTGCAGCAGAAGTATTCGCCGATCGTCAAGGATGAGGGCAAACACGCGCCGGTGGACTGGGCGCGGGTGGCCATCGTGGCGCTGATCCTGGCTGCCGCGATTGTCACCAATGTCACGATCAACCTGCAGTTCAACCACCTGTCCCATGTCTTCCCGTTCATCGGTGTCGCGGTGTGGGTGGTGATCCTGGCCTGTGTGCCGTGGCGCAAACCGCAGTGGGATCTGGTGCCGGAGGCGGCTAAAGGCAGCATATTCCTGCTGTCGCTGGTGTTGTGTGCGTCGATGATGCCAGTGGAAAAACTGCCGGAGGCGTCGTGGCAGTCGGCGTTCGGCCTCGGCTTCATTTCAGCGGTGTTCGACAATATTCCACTGACTGCGCTGGCGCTGAAACAGGGCGGTTACGACTGGGGTGTGCTGGCTTATGCCGTGGGTTTCGGCGGATCGATGATCTGGTTCGGTTCGAGCGCCGGTGTCGCGCTGTCCAATATGTACCCTGAGGCCCGTTCAGTAGGTTTGTGGTTGCGCCACGGCTGGTTCATACCTATTGCGTATGTCGTGGGATTTTTCGTGATGCTGGGCCTTGTGGGGTGGGAACCGCACGAGCGGCTCAAACCTCTGCCCACAGGCACCTCGATATCGACTCCGGCGTTGCAGTCCGCAGTCCCGTTTGCCAAACCGTAACCGACGTTTTTCGATAATTCACCAGAAGAGATAATCCCATGGATGCAATGCAATGGCTGACACTGATCGTGTTTGCCCTGACGATCGTGGTGGTGATCACCAATGTGATTGACGCCACGCTGGCGGCGCTGATCGGCGTCGGCGCGATGTGCTGGCTCGGCATCATGACCGAGGCCGAGGCTTTCAAATACGTCGACTGGAACGTGATGGCGATCCTGCTCGGCATCTGGATCATCGCCGGACATTTCGGCAAATCCGGGGTGCCGAGCTGGCTGTCGATACAGGCGCTGAAATTGTCGGGAGGCCGCCCCGGTTTTCTGGTGATGATCCTGACCTTTCTTGCCGGTGTGATTTCGATGTTTGTCGACAACGTGGTGACCATCCTGATGATGGCGCCGGTGGCGCTGCCGCTGGCGCGGGCGCTGAAGCTGTCACCGGTGCCGGTGATCCTGATGATCGGTTTCGGCGCCAATTTCATGGGCACCGCGCTGCTGATCGGTGACCTGCCACCGCAGATGCTGCACAGCGTCGCCGGCGCCGAGTTCTGGGATTTTTTCTGGCAACACGGGCGTGCATCTTCGTTTCCGATCCTGATGGTGACCTTTGTGATCACCCTTGCCGCGATGTGGGCCTACGGTTTCCGCGGCCATAAACGCGTCGCCGACCTGAACAGCCTTGGCCTTACGGCCAGGATCGAAAACCCGTTGTTCGCAACCGTTGTCGTGGTCTGGTTCATCGGCACCGTGGTGGCGATGTCGATGCGTGAATATATCGGCGTTCAGCTCGGTTTTATTTCGATGACCGGCGCGATCACGCTGGTGCTGGTGCTGGCGTTGCTCGGTGACCGTGTCAAACAGGCCGACAGTTTCGAGGAAAGCATGCAGGAACTGGACTGGCGGGCGATATTCTTCTATGTCGCGCTGTTTGCGCTGGTCGGCGGACTTGAAAAGAGCCATATCCTTGACCTGTTGGCCAATCAGATCAAACCGATTTTCCTCGAAAACTATGCGCTGGGCGCGACGCTGCTGTACTGGGTCACCGTGCCCATCGTCGGCATCGTCGAACACGACGCCTATATCCTGACCTTCCTGCGCACCATCAAGGACTTGGGGGAGTCGGGGATCGAGCCGTGGCCGCTGTACTGGATGCTGCTATGGTCCGGCACGCTGGGCAGCAACCTGACGGTGGCCGGTGCACCGGCACTGTATGTCGCGCTGAGTCTTGGCGAGAAGGAAGAGGGGCGCAAGGTGTCGTTGCGCGAGTTTCTGGCGTGGAGCATACCCTTCACGCTGGTTTGTTCGGTGATCTGTTATATCCTCGGCATGCTGATCTGGGTGCTGCCGTACGCAAAATGAGGTCGTACGAAAATGAGAATTTACCCGAAACGAGGTGATGCAAATGTATAAAAACATAATGGTTCCCACCGACGGTTCCGCGCTGTCGCGTTCCGCGATTGCTGCCGCCATCAAGCTGGCCAAATCCACAGGTGCCAAAGTGACCGCGTTTTACGCGGCGCCGCCGGCGACGCCGCTGGTTTACGGGGGGCTGCTGCCGGTCAGTTATGTCTCGCCTGGCGAACATTCGGCCATCATCAAAAAAGCGGCGGAGCGCTACCTCGGCGTCGCTGCAATGGCGGCGAAAGCCGCAGGCGTGAAATGCAAGCTGGCGCACGTGACCAGCGATTTCCCGGCGGAGGCGATCATCGCGGCGGCACGCAAGGAAAAGTGCGATCTGATTTTTATTTCATCCCACAGCCGCCGTGGCATTGCGCGCATGTTGCTGGGCAGCGAAACGCAGAAAGTCATCGCCAACGCGAAAATTCCGGTGCTGGTGCACCGTTAATTTCCCCGACAGAGCGGCGGGATGGCCGGCCTATACTTTTAAGTAATTGTTTTTAAAGTATTTTTAGACATCAAGCGCGGTCGGCACGTGCTGACCGCATCTGCCGCCCAGCGCCATCACGGGCCGCACCGACGCCGGGTCGGATGTTCAGCGTCAGTTAAGCGGACGCACCCGGCGCAGCCCGTCGCGACACTCCTGACGGTGACGGATATACTCGAATCTTGATTTTGGTCAATTCTTTCCCGGCGACAAACGCGAAAGAATGGCTTCTACGACGTTCCAATAAGGTTGGGCTGCGGCAACTGCCGCAGATAAAAACTCAGCACCCGTCGTTCAATTGATAAGGAGGAGTCACATGGGTATTCAACGAGTATTCTCGCGCGGCCTGCTGCCGCTGGTCGCTGCATTCGGTCTCGCCGTATCCGGTACCGCCGCAGCCTGGGAACCGACCAAGTCTGTCGAGTTCATCATTCCCGCCGGCACCGGCGGCGGCGCTGACCAGATGGCGCGCCTGATTCAGGGCATCGTTGCCAAACACAAGCTGATGAAAGAGGCGCTGATTCCCGTCAACAAGTCAGGCGGCGCCGGTGCCGAAGGTTTCCTCGAGGTGAAAGCTGCGAAGGGCGACCCGCACAAGATCATCATCACTCTGTCAAACCTGTTCACGACGCCGATGGCGACCGGTGTGCCTTTCAACTGGAAGGAACTGACGCCGGTCGCGATGCTGTCGCTGGACAACTTCGTGTTGTGGGTGAATTCCGAGACGCCCTACAAAACACCCAAGGACTATCTGGATGCGGTGAAAAAGGGCGGCCCGAACACCTTCAAGATGGGCGGCACGGGCTCCAAGCAGGAAGACCAGATCATCACCGTGGCGATCGAGAAGGCGGCCGGCATCAAATTCACCTACATTCCGTTCAAGGGCGGTGGCGCGGTGGCGACGCAACTGGTCGGCAAACATATCGACTCGAGCGTCAACAATCCGATCGAGGCGGTGGCGCAATGGCGCGCCGGCGCGCTGCGCGCGTTGTGCGTGTTTGATGCCGAACGCATGCCGTACAAGGAAAAGGTCACCGCAACGCAGTCCTGGAACGACATCCCGACCTGCAAGGAAGCCGGCATCCCGATGGATTACGTGATGCTGCGCGGCATTTTCATGCCGGCCGGGGTTTCGCCGGACGTGGTGGCTTTTTATGTCGACCTGTTCACTAAAGTGCGCGCGACTCCGGAATGGAAAAAATTCATGGAAGACGGCGCATTCAACCAGTCTTTCATGACCGGCAAGGCCTACTCAGACTGGGTGGCCAAGGCGGAATCGCTGCACCGCGACCTGATGAAGGAAGCCGGGTTCCTCGCCAAACCCTGATTGGCTGTGTTGTCCCGACGGGCCTCCCGGTCCGTCGGGTCGTTGCATCCCCCGGGGATGCGTCCGGTATTCAAGATTTTCCTTAAAGCGCTGGGTTGAATTGCATGGAAGACAAACAGGTTTCCGGTGAAGTGGTGTCCTCGGGCATCTCGGTACGGGCTGCAGAGATTGCCGTAGCCGTATTTCTGCTGATCCTCGGCGGGTTGGTCATGTACGACAGCGTCCGTCTGGGATTTCGCTGGGTGGGGGACGGCCCTGAGGCGGGTTATTTCCCGTTTTACATCGCCGTGTTCATCTGCGTCTCCAGCCTGGGTGTCCTGGGCCAGGTGTTCTTCGGCAAGGGGCGTGGCGTGCACAAGGTGTTCGTCGAGTGGGAGCAGTTGAAGCTGGTGCTGTCGGTGCTGATACCGGCCGCGGTTTTTGTATTCGGCATCCAGATGGTCGGCATTTATGTCGCGTCGGTGGCTTATATCGCGTTTTTCATGGTCTGGCTCGGCAAATACACCTGGATCAAGAGCGTGGTGCTGGGCATCGCCGTCAGCGTCGCCACTTTCATGATGTTCGAAATATGGTTCAAGGTGCCGCTGTTCAAGGGTGCATTCAATCCCCTCAGCATCTTCGGTTACTGACCGCATTGATTTAGAGGAGCAGGCGACTTGGAAGAAATCAACGCCCTATTTCACGGGTTCTCCGTTGCGCTGACGCCGTTCAACCTGATGTTGATGGTGATCGGGGTCGTATTGGGCGTGCTGATTGGCGTGCTGCCCGGCCTTGGCGGCGCCAACGGCATCGCGATCCTGCTGCCGCTGACGTTCACGATGCCGCCGACCTCTGCGGTGATCATGCTGTCATGCATTTACTGGGGCGCGCTGTTCGGTGGCGCGATCACCTCCATCCTGTTCAACATTCCGGGCGAGCCATGGTCGGTGGCGACCACCTTCGACGGTTACCCGATGGCGCAGCAGGGCAAGGCGGGCGAGGCGTTGACCACGGCGTTTACGTCTTCCTTTATCGGTGCGTTTTTTGCGGTGGTGATGATCACTTTCCTCGCGCCACTGGTGGCCAAATTTGCATTGAAATTCGGACCACCGGAGTTCTTTTCGGTGTTTTTCCTGACCTTCTGCAGTTTCATCGGCATGGGCAAGGAACCGCCGTTCAAGATTGTCGCGGCAATGATGCTCGGCTTCGCGCTGGCCGCGGTGGGCATCGACACAGTGACTGGGCAACTGCGGCTGATCTTCGGCTGGCATGAGCTGATGCGCGGCTTTGACTTCCTGATCGCGGTGATCGGTCTTTTCGGCATCGGCGAGATCCTGCTGTCGATGGAGGAAGGCCTGTCGTTCCAGGGGCGCACTGCGAAAATCAACATGCGCATCGTCATCGAAACCTGGAAAAAGCTGCCGAAGTACTGGCTGACCTCGCTGCGCAGCTGCATCATCGGCTGCTGGATGGGCATCACGCCGGGCGGCGCCACGCCGGCCTCGTTCATGAGTTACGGTGTCGCCAAACGCATGTCTCCTGATGGCGCCAAATTCGGCACCGGCATGCCGGAAGGCATTGTCGCCCCTGAAACTGCGGCGCATGCGGCCGGCACGGCGGCATTGCTGCCGATGCTGTCGCTGGGCATCCCGGGTTCGCCCACTGCCGCGGTGCTGCTGGGCGGCCTGCTGATCTGGGGCCTGCAGCCGGGGCCGCTGCTGTTTGTCGAGCAGAAGGATTTTGTCTGGGGTCTGATTGCCAGCATGTACCTGGGCAACATCGTTGGCCTGATCATCGTGCTGACTTGTGTGCCGCTGTTCGCTGCAATCCTGCGTATCCCGTTCTCGATCGTGGCGCCGGTGATCATCGTGATCTGCGCCATCGGCGCTTTCACGGTGAACAACGCGATGCTGGACATCTGGTTCATGCTGCTGTTCGGTGTCATGGGTTACGCTTTCAAGAAACTGTCCTACCCGCTGGCACCGCTGGTGCTGGCCCTGGTGCTGGGCGACCAGGCCGAGGATGCTTTCCGTCAGTCGATGCTGATTTCGCAGGGTGACGTGCGGGTGTTTTTCTCCAACGGGCTGGTTGGCAGCATCATGGGTCTGGGACTGCTGATGCTGGTGTGGCCGCTGATCGGCAAGCTGAAGGCTGCATTGCGCAACAGCGCAGCCTGATCACCGCAGGATCGGGTGCCGGATTCAAACCGGGGTTGTCGGACTTGCGCAAAAAACCCGGCTCAGGCGAATATCGCCTGAGCCGGGTTTTTTGTCGCCTTGCCCTGTAACTGCTGCCCGGCAGTCCAGCTTATTTCTTTTTTGCCGCCGTCGGATTCAGACTGGTGATGCGGCCGCTTTCAGTGCCGGCGGTTTCATCGATGACGGCATTGATCAGCGTCGGTTTGCGCGAACGCACGGCTTCTTCCACCGCGCGGCGCAATTCCGCCGGGGTCGTGGCATGCACGCCGACGCCGCCAAAGGCTTCCATCAGCTTGTCGTAGCGCGCGCCCTTGACGAACACGGTGGGCGCCACATCGGGGCCGCCGGTCGGATTGACGTCAGTGCCCTTGTAAACGCCGTTGTTGTTCATGACCACCACGCACACCGGCAGGTTGTAGCGGCAGATGGTTTCGACTTCCATGCCGGAGAAACCGAAGGCGCTGTCGCCTTCCACCGCGATTACCGGCTGGCCGCTGACCACGGCTGCGGCGACGGCGAAGCCCATGCCGATGCCCATCACGCCCCAGGTGCCAACGTCAAGGCGTTTGCGCGGCTTGTACATGTCGACGATGCTGCGTGTGAAGTCCAGTGCGTTGGCGCCTTCGTTGACCAGCATCGCATCCGGGTTGGCCTTGATGATGTCGCGCATCACGTTCAGTGCGCTGTGGAAATTCATCGGCGAGGGATCCTTGGCCAGGGTCTCGGCCATTTTTGCGATGTTCCTGGTTTTGCGTTCGTCGATCGCACCCAGCCAATCCGCGGACGGTGCGGGCCAGCCACCCCCCGCAGCACTGATGCCGCCGAGCATGGCCGACACGCAGGAGCCGATGTCACCGACCACCGGCGCATCGATGCGCACATTGCTGTCCGCTTCCTGTGGCGAGATGTCGATCTGGATGAACCTCTGTCCGCCCCAGTCCTTGTGCGACTTGCCGCCCCAGGTCTTGCCCTTGCCGTGCGACAGCAGCCAGTTCAGCCGCGCGCCGATCAGCAGCACCACGTCGGCTTCCGGCAGCACATAGGAGCGGGCGGCGGCCGCGGACTGTTTGTGGTCGTCCGGCAGCAGTCCCTTGGCCATCGACATCGGCAGATAGGGGATGCCGGTTTTTTCGATCAGAGTGCGGATGTCGGCGTCGGCCTGGGCATAAGCTGCGCCCTTGCCGAGCACGATCAACGGGCGTTTGGCGGTTTTCAGCAGCGTCAGCGCGCGTTGCACGGCGTCCGGGGCCGGGATCTGGCGCGGCGCCGGATCGACCACCTTGATCAGCGAGGCCTTGCCGGCCGCGGCGTCCATGCTTTGCGCGAACAGCTTTGCCGGCAAGTCAAGATAGACGCCGCCGGGGCGGCCGGAGACGGCGGCGCGAATGGCGCGCGCAATGCCGATACCGATGTCTTCGGCATTGAGCACGCGGAAGGCGGCCTTGCACAGCGGTTTGGCGATGGCCAACTGGTCCATCTCCTCGTAGTCACCCTGCTGCAGATCGACGATCTCGCGCTCGCTGGAGCCGCTGATCAGGATCATCGGGAAGCAGTTGGTGGTGGCATTGGTCAGTGCATTCAGGCCGTTGAGGAAGCCGGGAGCGGACACGGTCAGGCAGATGCCGGGCTTTTGCGTCAGGAAGCCGGCGATGGCGGCGGCGTTGCCGGCGTTCTGTTCATGACGGAACGAAATCATGCGCATGCCCGCAGCCTGTATCTTGCGCGTGAGATCGGTGATCGGGATGCCGGGCAGACCGAAGATGGTGTCAATGCCGTTGAGTTTGAGGGCATCGATGACCAGATTAAAGCCGTCGGTCTGTTCTGGTGATTGTGTTTCAGTTGTCATGTTGAGAAGTCTCGTCTTCTTGCCGTCAGTTAAACAAGCGTTTTTCCGGGATATATCTGCCGCAGAATGTGGGCAAGGCCGGATCCAGGGTATCTCCTCGCTTCACGGCTGATCCAGGCCATCTAAATGTGGCCGTGATTTAACCGGTGGATCATAGGGGGAGGGGTATAAATGTACTCTTGACCCCGGTCAATTTTCGCAACAGGACGGCCCAACCTACCTTTCCGCTTATGGGTAGTCGGATGCGGGGAATGGGTTGGATAATGGCGAGTATTGCGATGCATCAAATGCCCCGTGTTTTATACGGCCGGGCGCGCTAGATTTTGCCGCGCCGCTTCAAGCGGCTCAGCGTCTCCGGCGACAGGTTCAGGTACGAGGCCAGTTCTTTTTTCGGCAGGCGCTCGGCGAGCTCGATGTGTTTGCGCATGAAGCGCTGCACCCGTCCCGGCGCATTGAGCAGATGCAGGGTGATGGTGTGCGCCATGACTTCGCTCATCAGCTTCATCACTTCAAGTTCAAACTCGCTCTTGATTTTCGCGTGCCGTTCAAGGAACGCGGCCCACTGCAGCATCGACAGCTTGGCGGCGCGGACACGGGTGACCGCGCGTATCGAATACGGCATGGGGGTCTTCAGGCGCCATGCCGCATAACTGGTGTCGATGTCGCTTTCGGCGGCAAAACGCAGAATCATTTCCTTGCCATGGGCATTGGACACGGTGCGTTTCAGAATGCCGTCGATGATGAAATACTGTTCCATGGCATGCGTGCCCTGGAGCTCCAGGGTTTCGCCCTTGGCATAGTCGGTAATCTCCAGCAGGGGCTCGAATTCGTTCCACTGCGCCACGCCGAGGTTTTGCAAAACCATGTTCTGGCGTAATTGCAGGCGGATGATTTTGGACTGGGGGTGCAGCGCAAGCTGGGTCATGGTCGGTGAATTAAAGTGAAGATGCAGTGAGGGCGCAGCGCCGAGCAGGTGATTGAATTTTATAACTATTTGTTTATTTTAAGTAAATGATTGAAATGGAATCTTGACTCCGGTCAAGGCCGGGGTGATGGCCATTATTTATAGTGGCGTACTCTTGCTATGTACAATTATTAAAAATGTTGCGGGCGTACTCACGGTATGGTGCTGAGCGTCGGCGATCACAGCGACGCATGCAAGGGCAGCCTGCCGTTCATCCGCCGCGGAATTTTTGGAGACCAGAATGGAAGCTTTGAAGGGTGTTCGGATTCTCGACATGACCCACGTGCAGGCGGGTCCGACCTGCTCACAGTTGCTGGCGTGGATGGGTGCCGACGTGATCAAGTTCGAGCCGCCGCAGGGTGACGCGACACGCGGCCAGTTGCGCGACGTGCCGAACGCGGACAGCCTGTATTTCACCATGCTCAACTGCAACAAGCGCTCGATCACGGTCAACATGAAATCGGCCGAAGGAAAAACGGTGTTTGTCGATCTGCTGAAACAGTGCGACATCGTGATGGAAAACTTCGGCCCCGGCGTGCTCGACCGTTTTGGATTCACCTGGGAAAAAATCCGCGAAATCAATCCGAAGATCGTCATGGGCTCGATCAAGGGTTTCGGTTCCAGCGGGCCGTATGCCGAGTTCAAGGCCTACGAAAACGTGGCGCAGGCGATGGGCGGCGCGATGAGCACGACAGGTGTTCCCGACGGCCCGCCGTTTGTCACCGGCGCGCAGATTGGCGATTCCGGCACGGGGCTGCATCTGGCGATCGGTCTGCTCGCAGCGCTGCATCAGGCGAATCGTACCGGCAAGGGGCAGTATGTCGAAGTGGCGATGATGGACGGCGTGATGAACCTGTGCCGTGTCAAATGGCGCGATCACCAGCGGCTGACCCGGCAGTCACTGTCGGAGTATTCGGTGCCCACCAGTCAGGGCATGGGCGATGTGCCGCGCGCCGGCAATGACTCCGGCGGGGGACAACTGGGCAATGCCATCCAGTGCAAACCGGGCGGCCCGAATGATTTCATTTATGTCGTGGTGCAGGAGGCGGTGTGGGATGCGCTGGCGAAATGCATCGGGCCGGGTCTCGGCCTGCCGGATCTCGCCACCGACCCGAAATTTGCGTCCATCGGCGAGCGTCGCAAGAACCAGGGCGAGATGTGGGCGCTGATTACGAAGTTCGCGTCGAACCACACCAAGCGTGAATTCATGGCCATGCTCAATCCGCTGGATGTGCCCTGCGGCCCGATCATGTCCACCGAGGATCTCGCCAATGACGAACATATCCGCGGCCGCGACATGTATGTCGAACTGGATCATCCGCAGCGCGGAAAGTGGTACAACGTCGGCATGCCGATCAAGCTCTCGGAGTCGCCCGCGGTGATCAAACGTTCGCCGTTGCTCGGCGAGCACACCGATGAAGTGCTGAAGGACGTGCTGGGTTACGGCGACGAGCAGATCGGCAAGCTGAGGACCGCAGGCGCGTTCAGCATGCCGCCGAAGAAAAAATAACTTCCCGGCAATAAGCGGCGGGTTAATTGCAGGGGATTTACAGAGGATTCAACATGAAAATGGCAATTATTGGGCAGCAGGATTTTGGCAAGGAAGTGCTCGAAGCGTTTCTCGCGCGCAAAGATGATGTTGCCGGCGTGTTCTGTGCCCCGGAGAAACCCGGCGCCAAGGCCGATCCGCTGCGTACTGCGGCCGAAGCGCACGGACTGAAGGTGTTCCAGTTTCCGTCGCTGCGGGTGCCGGAAGCGCATGACGCACTGAAGGCACTGAATGTCGATATCGCCGTGATGGCCTATGTCCTGCAATTTGCGCCGGATACCTTTGTCCACCTGCCGCGCCTGGGAACGATCCAGTATCACCCGTCGCTGCTGCCGAAGTACCGTGGCCCGTCGTCGATCAACTGGCCGATCATCCGCGGTGACAGCAAAACCGGGCTGACCATCTTCCGCCCGAACGAGGGGCTCGACGAAGGCCCGGTGATCCTGCAGAAGACCTGCGACATCGGGCCCGACGAAACCATCGGTGAAGTTTATTTCAACAAGCTGTCTCCGATGGGCGTGAAAGCCATGCTGGAGGCTGCCGATCTGGTGTTTGCCGGCAAACACACGGAGACGGTGCAGGACGAGTCACAGGCCAGTTACGAAGGCTGGTGTCGTGCCGGTGAGGCCCACATCCAGTGGTCCGGCCATGTTGATTTTGTCTACAACGTGATCCGCGGCAGCAATCCGGCGCCGGGGGCATGGACCACGCTGAACGGCAAAAAAGTGCAGATTTTTGATGCCCGCAAGCACTTGTTCCGCCGCTTTGCCGATGTCACCGGCAAAATCGGCGAAGTTGCCGAAGTCACCGAGGGCAGTTTCAAGGTGACGGCGCAGGGTGGCGTGATCGAGGTACTGCGCGCACGCGGTGAAGACGGAAAAAAACTGTCAGGCGGCGACTTTGCGCGCGCCAACGGTCTGGCAAAAGGCGCATTGCTCGGCACCTGATCGGCGCCGCCTTCAGGGCAAGGCCACGCTGCGGCGTGGTTTTTTTGTTGTAAATTCATAACTTATTGTTTTTATTGATATTTTAATCGGCGCCCGGCATTATTCGCTGTGCTCAGGGTTTGCGCGGTGCGTTTGTCGGTGTGCGAAGACCGGCGGTCGGAAGTGTCGCCATGGGGTGTGACGTTTGGCACCAAGTTCTCAAAAAAACATAATGCTTAGAGGCGGATATCGTAAAATCTCTTAAACTCCGCCGTTAAGCCATTCAGCGGAAACAAAAAAACAAGCGGAACGGGCGCAAAAGAGATGAAAAAGCTGAATTTCTGGAAGGCCGACTGGTTTGTCGGGCTCATTGTTGCCGTGATCATGCTGATTGCGGCGCGCGGCGACCTGATCCAGAGCCTGGAACGCAAGGCCTATGACCTTGGCGTTCAGGCGGCCAGCCGTACGCCGTCCGACCGCATCGCGGTGATCGCCATCGACGATGCCAGTATCGCCAACATCGGCCGCTGGCCTTGGTCGCGTGATGTCCATGCCCGCATGATCGACCTGCTGGCGGGTGCCAAAGCCAAGGTCATTGCCAACACCACGTTTTTTTTCGAGCCGCAGCGTGATGCCGGGCTGGTCTACGTCGAAAAACTGCTGAATCTGCACAATGAGCTGACCACCGATCCGAAGGCGGCCGGCAACGAAGGACTGGCGCGGATCGGCGCGGTGCTGACCGAGGCCGAACAGGCGCTCAACACCGACCGCAAACTCGCCAGCAGCACGAAGGCGGCCGGCAATGTCGTGCTGCCGCTGGTGTTCCAGCAACTGGCCGAACCCCAGGGCAATCCGGACAAACCGCTGCCATCTTACGTGCTGGCCAGCGGCATGGCCGGCCCGCGCGGCGTGGACACGCTGCCGCCCCCGGGCGTGTTCCCGCTGTATCCGGTGGCTGAACTCGGACCGGCGGTCGCCGGCATCGGTCATCTGAATGCGGATATCGACGTCGACGGTGCGGTGCGTTCGGAACCGCTGCTGGTGCGTTATTACGATCAAGTGTTTCCGGCCTTGTCGGTGGTGGTGGCGGCGCGCAGCCTGAATCTGGGTGTTGCCGACATCAAACCGGCCTGGGGTGAAGCGCTGCAAATCGGCAAGCTGCGGGTGCGCACGGATGCCGAACTGCGCATGCACACCTTCTTTTATGCCGACCGCGACGGCCGTTCGGCGTTTCCGGTGGATTCTTTTTTTGACGTGCTGAGCGGCAAGGTGCCGGCGGCCAAATTTCAGGACAAGATTGTGCTGATCGGCGCCACGGCGGCCGGCCTCGGTTCGGCGCAGGTCACGCCGATATCGCCGGCCACAGCACCGGTACTGACTCTGGCGCACACAGTATCGAGCATCCTCGGCGAACATTTTTTTGTGACACCGTCGTGGGGTATCTGGGTGCAGATCGGCGTCTTTTTGCTGGTGGCGCTGTACCTGATTGTTGCGCTGCCACGGCTCAAGGCCGGTATCGCCGCGTTGCTCAGCCTGGCGATCGGTGTGGCGCTGCTCGGTGCGCATTTCGGCTTGATGGTGACGCAGCTGACCTGGATCCCGCTGATGGCATCGGTGGCGCTGCTGGCCGTGGGTTACGCCGGGCTGACAACCAAACGTTTTCTGGTGACCGAGCGCGGCAAGGAAAAATCCGATGCTGATTCCGCGGAATCCAATCGCATGCTGGGCATTGCCTACCAGGCCCAGGGACAACTGGATCTGGCCTGGGACAAGTTCCGGCAATGTCCGCTGGCGGATCCCGTAATGGAAAATCTTTATGCGCTGGCGCTGGATTTCGAACGCAAGCGGCAGTTCAACAAGGCCGAATCCGTGTTTCAGTACATGGCCGAATTTAATCCGAAATTCCGCGACCTCGAACAGCGGCTGACGCGCGCCAAAGCGCTGTCGGAAACGGTGATTCTTGGCGGCGCGCAGGGACATCCCGGCGGCACCATGATGCTCGCCGGCGGCGGCATGGAAAAGCCGATGCTCGGTCGCTACCAGATCGAGAAAGAGCTCGGCAAGGGCGCGATGGGCGTGGTTTATCTCGGCAAGGATCCCAAGATCGGCCGCGTGGTGGCGATCAAGACCATGGCCTTGTCGCAGGAATTTGAGGGCGATGAGCTGGTCGAGGTCAAAGAGCGCTTTTTCCGCGAAGCGGAAACCGCGGGTCGCCTGACGCACCCCAGCATCGTCACCATTTACGATGCCGGCGAAGAACATGATCTGGCGTATATCGCAATGGAATTTCTCAAGGGCCGCGATCTGGCGCCGTTTACCAAACCCGATGCGCTGCTGCCGATGCTGCAGGTGCTGTCGATCGTTGCCCGCGTCGCCGAGGCGCTGGGTTATGCGCACCTGCAGAATGTCGTGCATCGCGATATCAAACCGGCGAACATCATGTACGAGCCGGAAAGTGACATTGCGAAAGTGACCGACTTCGGTATTGCACGGGTGACCGATTCCTCCAAAACCAAGACCGGCATGGTGCTCGGCACCCCGTCCTACATGTCGCCGGAACAACTGGCCGGGAAGAAAGTGGAGGGGCGCTCCGACTTGTTTTCGCTGGGCGTCATGCTCTACCAGATGTTGAGCGGCAGTCTGCCTTTCCAGGGTGAATCAATGGCGCAGCTGATGTTCAAGATCGCCAACGAGCCCCACCTTGATATCCGCAAGGTGAAGCCGGATCTGCCTGCGTGCGTGGCGGCGATCACCAACAAGGCGCTGGCCAAGGATCCCGACCAGAGGTATCAGAACGGCGAGCAGATGGCCAAGGCCATCCGTCTTTGCCTCGGTACCCTGGTGGACAAACCCCACGCTGATACCGCTGCATCCTTAGGCCCCGAATGAACGACTTGTCCAACGTCATTGAAATCACCACCGCCACCCATCCGGGCATGGTGCGGTCGCATAACGAGGACAGCATTTCCGCCGACGCCGCGACCGGTCTCGCGGTGCTGGCTGACGGCATGGGCGGTTACAATGCCGGCGAGGTGGCCAGCGGCATTGCGGTGGCAATGATCAGCGCGGAGCTGAAAAAAGCGCTGGCGGCGGCCAACGGCGAACTCGATGCGGCGGCCGTGGAACGCCTGGTCGGCGAACATGCGGTGCGCGCCAACAATGCGATTTTTCAGGCTGCGCAAAATCAGGCGCAATACGCCGGCATGGGCACCACGCTGGTTGTTGCGCTGTGGCATGACAACTCGCTGGTGGTCGGGCACATCGGCGATTCACGGTTGTACCGGTTTCGTGACAACAAGCTTGAGCAGGTCACGCGCGACCACTCGCTGCTGCAGGAACAGATCGACAGCGGCTTGATTACCAAGGCGCAGGCCCGCCATTCGCAGAACAAGAATCTGGTGACGCGGGCGGTGGGCATTGATCCGGAAGTCGAGACCGAAGTCCACAGCTACCCGGTTCAGGCCGGCGATATCTACCTGCTGTGTTCGGACGGGCTCAACGACATGGTGACGGATGAGGACATGGAGTTGACGCTGGCGTCGCTGCAGGCCAATCTGCCCCTGGCCGCAGCGCAACTGGTGCAGCAGGCGAACGACAATGGCGGGCGTGACAATGTTTCGGTTATTCTGGCGCGTGTGCTGAAGAGTTTTCCGGCGCGCTCCGGGTTGGTCGACCGGTTGAAGTCCTGGTTCAGATAAGCAACGGGGATACTACTATGGCGAAGTTGATACTTTCTCTTGAAGGCTCGATGATCCGCGAGGTTGCGCTCGACAAGGAGCGGATCATGATCGGCCGCAAGCCTTCCAACGAGATCCAGATCGAGAATCTGGCGGTCAGCGGCGAGCACGCCTGCATTGTGACCATCCTCAACGATTCGTTTCTTGAGGACATGGGTTCGACCAACGGCACCCTGGTCAACGGCAATCCGATCAAGAAGCACATTCTGCAGAACAACGATGTGATCGAGATCGGCAAATACAAGCTGAAATACGTTGCAGAGGCGCCGGCGGCAGGCCATGGCAACGAGGATTTCGAGAAAACGATGATATTGCGCGCCCCGTCCAAGGCGGCGGCTGCGGCGCCCAAGCCGGCCAATGAACCTGCGCCGCCGCCGAAACCCTCGACTCCGCCGCCCACGCCGTGGTCGGTGCCGCCGCCGGCCAAACCTGCTGAACCCGCACCCGCACCCGCGGCACCTGCGCCGGCCGCGGTTGCGCCGGCCAAGCCCGCCGATGCACAGCCCCTCGCTGCGGTGCAGATCCTGAGCGGCCCCAGCGCGGGCAAAGAGCTCGACCTCGTCAAGAACCTGACCACGCTGGGCAAACCCGGCCTCCAGGTGGCGGTGATTACGCGCCGTCCGCAGGGTTATTTCATCACCCATGTTGAAGGCGCAAAGTTCCCGATCATCAACGGCAAGATGATTGATGCCCAGGCGCAGCCCCTGCAGGATCATGACGTGATTGAGCTGGCTGGCGTGAAAATGGAATTTTTTGTAAAGCAATAAAAAGATCGCGCGGTGCGTTTTTGTGAAATGCGCGCTGCGCGACAGACAGCATGGGGGCCGGGCGGATCTGCGGCGCGCCCGGACGATGTGATGGCCCTGTTACGGCAGGGCTGCTTTAGGACGACAGGGTGAAAAAACATCTGGCGCGCATAGCGATAGGCATGGCGATTGTCGCTTTGTTTCTCGCCCATGCAGTACATGTCTTGCGGGTTCCGCTGCTCGACAATCTCGAGGCCATTGTTTACGACACGCGGCTGCGTTTGACGATGCCGCGCACCGTCGATCCGCGCGTGGTCATTCTCGACATCGACGAAAAAAGCCTGCAGGAAAAGGAAAAAGGCGGCGAAGGCCGCTGGCCATGGCCGCGCGACCGGCTGGCATTGCTGCTCGACAAGCTGTTCGACAAGTACGGCATCGCCGTCGTCGGCTTCGACGTGGTGTTTGCCGAGCGCGATGAGTCTTCGGGCATCCGTGTGCTCGAGCGGCTGGGGCAGCGCGAGCTGAAGGGGGTGCCGCAATTCCAGTCCGTGCTGGACCAGGTGCGGCCGCAGCTCGAATACGACGACATCTTCGCACGCAAAATGAAGGGTCGCGCGGTGGTGCTGGGGCATGTGTTCCTCAGCGACGATCCGGCCAATGCCACCAAAAAGGGGATGTTGCCGCCACCGGTGCTGCCGGCCGGCGCTTTTGGCGCGCGCAAGGTCGGCGTCACCTCGTGGTCCGGCTATACCGCAAACCTGGAACGGCTGCAGCGCGCAGCAAGCAGTTCGGGACACATCAATCCGCTGCCGGATCAGGATGGCATTACCCGGCGCGTACCGATACTGGTCGAACATGCCGGCGCCTATTACGAGCCGCTGTCGCTGGCAATGGTGCGGGCGGTGCATGGCCAGCCGCCGGTGGTGCCGGTGGTCAATCAGGACAGTGGCGATTACAGCGGTCTGGAATGGATCAAGACCGGGCCGTTTGAAATCCCGGTCGATTTTCAGGCGGCGGCGCTGGTGCCTTATCGTGGCGCCAAGGGCAGCTACCGGTATTACTCGCTGGTCGATGTGCTGAACGAGCGCGTTCCTGTCGAAGAACTCCGCGGCAAAATCGCGCTGATCGGCACCACGGCGCCAGGCCTGCTGGACCTGCGGGCGACACCGGTGGATCCGGTGTATCCCGGGGTGGAGATCCACGCCAACCTGATCAGCGGCATACTCGACGGCAACATCAAGCAGCGTCCGCCCTATGTGGTCGGCGCCGAGTTTGTGCTGCTGCTGCTGTCCGGCGTGGTGCTGACGCTGCTGTTGCCGCGGCTGACACCGTTCAAATCGATGCTGGTGACGGCGCTTGCGCTGGTGGCGGTGGTTGTCGCCAATCTGGTGGTGTTCCATACCGGGCATCTGGTGCTGCCACTGGCTTCCGGACTGCTGCTGGTGTTGATCCTGTTTACCTTCAACATGGCCTACGGCTTCCTGGTCGAGGCGCGCGGCACACGATTGATCACCGGGCTGTTCGGGCAATATGTGCCGCCCGAACTGGTCGAACAGATGGCGCTCAACCCCGAGCAATTCAACATGGCACCGCGCGCCGAAGATCTCACGGTGCTGTTTTCCGACGTGCGCGGGTTCACCACGATTTCGGAGAGCCTCTCGCCCGAGGACCTGTCGGTATATATCAATGATTACCTGACTACGATGAGCATGGTGATCCGCGAAGGACATCGCGGCACGCTGGACAAGTACATCGGCGACGCGATCATGGCTTTCTGGGGCGCCCCGATGGCGGATCTGAACCATGCTCAGAACGCCGTGCTGGCCGCGCTCGACATGATGAAACAGGCAGTGGTGCTCAACAAAAAATTCAGTGAAAAAGGCTGGCCGCCGTTTGCGATCGGCATCGGCGTCAACTCCGGTGTGATGCGCGTCGGCGACATGGGTTCGAAGATCCGCAAGGCCTATACCGTGATGGGCGACGCGGTTAATCTGGGCTCCCGGCTGGAAGGCATTACCAAGCAGTATGGGGTCGACATCATCATCGGTGAACCCACCAAACAGCGTATCACCGGCATCGTGCTGCGTGAAATCGACCTGGTGCAGGTCAAGGGCAAGGATCATCCGGTGGCGATCTACGAGCCGTTCGGGTTGGAAGGCGAAGTTGAACAAAGCCGGCTCAATGAAATCAAACTCTGGAACCAGGCGCTGCGGTTTTATCGCGCCCAGGAATGGGACAAAGCGGAGTTGCAACTCATCAATCTCAAGAAAGTTTCAGTGAAGCCCTACCTCTACGACGTGTTTCTGGAGCGTATCGCCGGGTACCGTGCCAATCCGCCGGATTCCGCATGGAACGGCGTGCACAAGTTTGATACCAAGTAATGAGGCTGCGCATCCTCGGCTGCAGCGGCGGCATCGGCGGCAACCTGCGCACCACCTCGATGCTGCTCGACGACGATGTGCTGATTGATGCCGGGACCGGCGTCGGCGATCTGTCGCTGCAGCAACTGGCGGACATCGACCATATTTTCCTCACGCACTCCCATCTGGATCATGTGACCTCAATCCCGTTCCTGCTCGACACCGTCGGCTGGCAGCGCAGCAAACCGGTCACGCTGTATGCGATAGAGGAGACGCTCGACATCCTCAGCGAGCACCTGTTCAACTGGAAGCTGTGGCCCGATTTCCGGCAGATTCCGCACGCGCAGTCGCCAGTGCTGCGTTATGCCCCGGTCCGGGTGGGGGTGCCGGTGCGTCTTACCGGCGGGCGGACCATCACACCGGTGGCGGCGAACCACGTGGTGCCTGCCGTGGGTTTTCACCTGGATTCCGGTGCCGCCAGCCTGGTCTTTACCGGAGACACCACCAGCCAGGACGAATCCTGGAAATATATTAATAAAATCAATAATTTAAAGCACATCATCATCGAGTCGGCGTTGTCGGATGCGGAGCGCGAACTTGCGGTAATCTCCAAGCATCTCTGTCCGGGCCTGCTGGCGGAGGAACTGGCCAAACTGCAGTTGGACCCGGCCATTTATGTGACACACTTCAAACCACGGGAAGCGGAGCTGATCATGGAGCAGATCGTGGCCCGGGTGCCCGGGCGACGGTTGCGCATGCTGGAGCAGAATCAGGTTTTTGAATTCTGAGTCCGGCGCGGCGCTGCAGGACCCCGCGTCGGCACCAGCAGCAACAGCAGCACCAGCAGCAACAGCAGTAACAGTAGCAACAGTAGCAACAGTAGCAACAGTAGCAACGGAAACAGAGGGGTGATCATGAGTACAGTACTCCAGAGCAAGCCGGTAGCCGCCGAAAATCTGGCTGAAAAAGTAAACTTTCAGCAGAAGCTGCAGGTCGTTACCAACAAGATCCATGCGACCAAGAACATCGACGAGATCATTCTCGAGATGTCGCAGGAACTCTGCACCCTGTTCAATGCCGACCGCCTGACCATTTATCTGCTCAGCGAGGACAAGGGCTCAATCATTTCCAAGGTCAAGACCGGGCTGACTTCGTTCAAGGACATCAAGCTCCCGATCAACGAGCAGTCCATCGCCGGCTTCGTCGCCACCAACAAGCGTGTGGTCAACATCCGTGACGTCTATGACGATGCGGAGCTCAAATCCTACAGCGCGCAGCTGAATTTCCTCAAAGCGGTCGATGCCAAGACCGGGTACCGCACCAAGCAGATGCTGGTGGCCCCGGTGCTGGATGCCAAAGCCAAGGACCTGATCGGCGTGGTCCAGATCATCAACAACAAGGGCGGGCAGCCGTTTCCGCCGATGATGGAAGAGGGTGTGTTGTCGCTGACCGAGACGCTGGCCATTGCCTTCCGCCAGCGCCAGGGTCCGATGATGCAGGTGCGCAGCAAGTACGACGGGCTGGTCACCAACGCGGTGATTTCGGGTGAAGAACTCGAACTCGCCCAGCGTTCGGCGCGGCGCAAGAACCTCGACGTCGAAATCGTGCTGAAGGACGAGTTCCAGGTCAAGCTGCCGGCGCTGGGTGATGCGCTGGGAAGCTATTTCGGCGTGCCCTACGAGCCGTTCAAACAGGATCGCATCAAGCCGCCGGATCTGATGAAAAACATGAACCGCGAGTTCTGTCAGACCAATCAGTGGATGCCGCTGGACGAAACCAAAGACGGCATTGTCGTGATGACCACCGACCCGGAGCGGGTCAAGGCATCACGCATGGTCAGCAATGTGTTTCCGAAGAGCAAGATTGTCTTCCGGGTCACCACCAACAGCGAGTTTGTAAGCACGCTGGACCAGATGTTTGGCGCGAGCAGCGGGCTTGAGGATTCCGGCAACATCGAGGACATGCTCGGCACGCTGGATGACGATGCCGAAGGCGAAGGCACCGGTGGTGATGATGTGGCCTCTGCCGCGGCCGACAACGAGCTGGTCAAACTCGTCAACAAGATCATCATCGATGCTTACCAGATGGGCGCTTCGGACATCCACATCGAACCTTATCCCGGCAAGGCGAAAACCGAAATCCGCTTTCGTCGTGACGGCACGCTGCAGCCGTACATCCAGATTCCGGCAAGTTACCGCAGTGCGCTCGCCGCGCGGCTGAAAATCATGTGCGACCTGGATATTTCGGAGCGCCGTCGTCCGCAGGACGGCAAGATCAAATTCAAGAAATACGGGCCGCTGGACATCGAATTGCGGGTGGCGACCATCCCGTCCGCCGGTGGCGTCGAAGACATCGTGATGCGGATACTGGCGGCGGGGGAGCCGATCCAGCTGGATAAGCTCGGCCTGACCAAATACAACCTCGAGACGCTGAAGGAGGTCGTGTCCAAGCCGTACGGCCTGTTCTTTGTCTGTGGCCCGACCGGCTCCGGCAAGACGACAACGCTGCACTCGGTGCTGGGTTACCTGAATACTTCGGACACCAAAATCTGGACCGCGGAAGACCCGGTCGAGATTACGCAAAAAGGCCTGCGCCAGGTGCAGATGAACCCCAAGGCGGGGATGACCTTTGCGGTGGCAATGAAGGCCTTCCTGCGCGCTGACCCGGACATCATCATGGTCGGCGAGATGCGCGACAAGGAAACCGCCGGCACCGGTATTGAGGCTTCGCTGACGGGTCACCTGGTGTTCGCCACACTGCATACCAACAGTGCGCCGGAATCGATCATCCGCCTGCTCGACATGGGTATGGATCCGTTCAACTTTGCCGATGCGCTGTTGGGCATTCTGGCGCAGCGTCTGGCCAAGCGACTGTGCGGCAAGTGCAAGAAACCGCACAATGCGACTGCCGAGGAGATTCAGGCGCTGATGGTCGAGTATGCGATGGAACTGAAAAACACCGAGACCTGGAAAAAGGATCCCAAGGCGGCCGAAGCCAAACTGCTGGAAGACTGGATTGCCAATTATGGCGGCGAGAGCGGCAAGCTGGTGATTCACGACCCGGTGGGTTGCGAAACCTGCGGCGGCAGTGGTTACAAGGGGCGGGTGGGTCTGCACGAGCTGCTGGTGGGCACCGACGCGCTGAAAAAGAACATCCAGGAACATGCGCGCGTTGCGGAAATGGTGGCGACCGCACTGGAATACGGCATGCGTACCCTGAAGCAGGACGGTATCGAGAAAGTGCTGATGGGCATTACCGACATGAAGCAGGTCCGCGCTGTCTGTATCAAATAGCATAGCCCCCTTCGTCCCGACCCCCATGAATCAACCGGAACTTTTGCCGGCGGCGACCGAACTGGCCCACCGGCTCGGCGAGCTGCTGCGCATCGGTGTCGCGTTGTCCCGCGAGCGCGACATCAACCGCCTGCTCGAGGCCATCCTGATTGCGGCGAAGGACATCACCAACGCCGATGGCGGCACCCTCTACCGGATGACCGATGAGAAGTCACTGCGCTTCGAGATCATGCGCAATGACACGCTGGGCATTGCCATGGGCGGCACCAGCGGCGTGGATATCCCGTTTTATCCGGTCAACCTGTTCGGCAAGGATGGCGGCGCCAACAACAGCATGGTTGCCACCTATGCCGTGCACCACGACTGTTCGGTAAACGTTGCGGATGCCTACACGGAAGCCGGATTCGATTTCTCCGGCACCAAGAATTTCGACAAGAAAACCGGTTACCGGTCAACGTCATTCCTCACCGTGCCGATGAAGAATCACGAGAATGAAATCATCGGCGTGCTGCAGTTGATCAATGCGAAGAACAGCAAAACCGGGGAGGTGGTGCCGTTCTCGCAAAACGACCAGCAACTGGCGGAGTCACTGGCTTCGCAGGCGGCGATTGCGCTGACCAACCGGCTGCTGATCAATCATCTGGAAAGCCTGTTCGAGTCCTTCATCCAGATGATCAATGCCGCGATCGACGACAAGTCTCCGTACACCGGCGGACATTGCGAGCGGGTGCCGACGCTGACCCTGCTGCTCGCCGAGGCGGTCAACAATTGCAAGGTCGGGCCGCTCAGGGATTTCGCCATGACCGACCGTGATCGATATGAACTGAAAATCGCCGGCCTGCTGCACGATTGCGGCAAGGTGACGACCCCCGTTCATGTGGTCGACAAGGCGACCAAGCTGCAGACAATTTATGACCGCATCGAACTGATCGACACGCGGTTCGAGGTCATCAAGCGCGACGCCCAGTTGGCGCTGCTGACCGGCGGCGCATCGTCAACGGTGACTGAGGCCCTGCTGCGTGACATCGAGCAGGACCGCGAATTCCTGCGACGGACCAATGTCGGCGGCGAGTTCATGCGCGAGGAAGACATGGCCCGGGTCAAGGCGATCGCCACCCGCTACCGCTGGCAGCGCCCCGATGGCAGCATCGGTGATTTCCTGACGGCGGACGAAATTGAAAACCTGACCATACGTGCCGGCACGCTGACGCCCGCCGAGCGGCAGATCATCAATCACCATATCGACGTCACCATCCAGATGCTGGAGTCATTGCCATGGCCCCGCCATCTGAAGCGGGTGCCGGAATATGCCGGCGGCCACCACGAGCGCATGGACGGCAAGGGCTACCCGCGGGGGCTGACGCGCGACCAGATGTCGGTGCAGGCGCGCTGCATGGGTATCGCGGATATTTTTGAGGCGCTGACGGCGAAGGACAGGCCCTACAAGAAAGGCAAGACCCTGACCGAGTCATTGACCATACTCGGCAAGTTCAAGCTGAACGGGCACGTCGATCCGGATCTGTTCGACGTGTTCATGTGGGAGAAGGTCTACGAGAAATATGCCAGTGAATTCCTCGATCCTGAACAGATTGATGCCGTGGACGTCTCGCGGATTCCGGGTTACCAGCCGCCGCCAGGCCAATAACGCCACAACGCCGGATCTCGGGGTCGGGTATTGCGCGATTAATCTTTTTTCGAAACCGCCACCACCAGCTTTTCGGTGACTGCTTCTATGAACCCTGCGTCGTAGCCGCGTTCCTTCATTTCCCAGCGGAAGGTATTGGCGAGGCGGGCCTTTTTGTAAATGCCGAGTTTGTGCTGCTTGCGGAATGCGGTGGCTTTTTCGAATAACTCGTCCACTTTGCGCTCCAGATTTTTCAGTGACAGGCCGGGATTGCCTGGCACCATCTTTCCCTCGGGCGGACGAAGCTGGCTGACCTCGACTGCAAGTGCGCAGGCAAATTCATCCACTTGTTTTCCGGAAGCGGAGCCAAACAGTCCCATGCGTGCATCCTTGTCAGTCGAGCGGCCGGTCCGGCCGTGTAGAATGCAAGGATACCAAGTGAATCAAGTCCGGTGTAGCCCCCGACACGCCATTCAAGGGCCGGGCGTGCAAATCCAGGCCTGCCGCACAAGCATGCTGAAAAACCTGATGATGCACCTGCTGCGCGCTCCGGCACTAGTGCTGCGTGCACGGCGCGAACGCAGCGCGGTGTCCGCGCTGGAACCTGCGCTGGCCTGGTTTGGCGAAAAAAAATACGAAGATGCAGTCCGGGCCAGCAAGGCAGTGATTGCGCAAGCGCCGCGCAGCGCGCAGGCCAACCATCTTTGCGGGCGGGCATTGTCGGCGCTGGGACGCCATGCCGAGGCCATGCAGTATCTGCGCGCGGCTGCCGCGACGGATCCTGAACTGGCGGCGGCGCATGCCGATCTTGCCGATGTATTGTTCCAATCTGGCCAACTCAAGGGTGCTGAAAGCAGCAGCCGGCGCGCCGTTGCCTTGCGGCCCGACGAACTCGAATACCGCCTGCGTCTGGTGGAGATACTGGAGAACGCCGGCGAGACGGCGGAGGCGCTCGCTGAATTGTCGTTTGCCCAGGAATTTGCGCCCGAGCGTTTTGACCTGTTGATCCGGCTGTTCAGGGCGCTCAGCCGGCTGGGCATGTGCCCAGAAGCCTTGCAGATTGCAGAGCGTGCCGTGCTGGAAAACGGCGAAACCGATCAGACCCTGTACCTGCTCGCAGCCGCGCGTTACGCCGTCGCGGATATGCAGGGTGCTGTCGAGGCTTGTCAGAAAACACTGGCCTGCCGTGCCGACCGGCCTGAGGTTCACGTGACGCTGGGATCCGCTTTTTTTGCCTTGGGGCGGATTGAAGACGCCACCGCAGCCTATCAGCGCGCACTGACCATAACCCCGGATTTTCCGGATGCGCTGTTTCACATGGGTTTGATCAAGCTGATGTCGGCGGAGTACCGCGAAGGCTGGCAGGGTTTTGAGCAGCGCTTCCGGCGCGATAAAAACAAGGCAATGCGGCCATGTTCACCGCCCTGGGACGGGACATCGCTGCAGGGGCGCACCGTGCTGGTGATGCGTGAGCAGGGACTGGGCGACGAGATCATGTTTGCGTCCTGTTACCCGCAGTTGATCCGCCAGGCGCAGTACTGTTTCATCGAGTGCGACCCGCGCCTGGAGAAGTTGTTTGCACGATCATTCCCGGACGCGGTGTTCTATCCACTCACAGACATCAAAACAGTCGTGCAGACCAACCCGGGTGCCGCGGTTGACGCCCGGGTTTACGCGGGGAGCCTTCCCCAGTATTCGCGCAGAGTGCCCGGGGATTTTCCCGCGCACCATGGGTACCTCAAAGTGGATCCGCAGCGGACCGCTTACTGGCGTACCCGGCTGGAGTCGCTGGGTCCCGGCCTGAAAGTCGGCCTCTCCTGGCGCGGAGGCACGGTATTTACCCACCGCGAGCGGCGGACATTGTCGCTGGAAACCATGTTGCCGGTGCTGTCCGTGCCAGGGGTACGCTGGATCAATCTGCAATACGGCAAACGTGAACATGAAATTGCAGCGTTGCGGGCGATGAGCGGCATGGAGATTGTTGACTGGCCGGAAGCGATTGATGACGACTACGACGAAACTGCGGCGCTGGTCAGTGCGCTGGATCTGGTGATCAGTGTCTGCACCTCGGTCGTCCATCTGACGGGTGCGCTGGGCCAGCCGGCCTGGGTCATCACGGCACGTGTTCCGGAGTGGCGTTATGGCTTGCGCGGCGCATCCACGCCCTGGTATCCGTCAGTAACACTTTTCCGGCAGGAAGCGCAGGGCGTGTGGGACCCTGTCCTTGTCAATATTGAACAGGCATTAAGGCAGCGGGTTGCCGCTGTGACATCCGAAGCCGCTACAATCGCCCCGCTGAAATGACTTGATGGTTTGTTGCACAGAAACCCGCTGATTACCGGACCATGCTGAAAAACCTGCTGCTCCATCTGCTGCGCACGCCGGTACGGCTGTTGCGTTCCCGTCGTGACTCCCGCGTATGGTCTGACCTTGAATCCGCAATCGCGGATTTTAATCAGCGCAACTACACCGAAGTGATTGCCAAATGCCGGGCTGCGCTGGCGCGGGAGCCGCGCAGCGCCCAGGCCAACCATCTGTGCGGCCGCGCCCTGATCGAACTGGACCGGCATGCCGAGGCGGCGCCTTACCTCAGCGCTGCGGTGGCTGCGGACCCCGCACTGGCGGAAGCGCATTCCGATTTTGCGCTGGTGATGCTCAAGGCCGGTGATCACCGGGCCGCAGAACGGTCTTGCCGGCAGGCCGTGACAGTGCAGCCGAAGGAACCCAGATACCGGCTGCATCTGGCGGAAATCCTCGAATCCACGGGCCGCGACAAAGAGGCCCTTGATGAACTGTTGGCTGCGCAGGAATACGCGCCGGAGCAGGCCGATGTGCTGCAGCAACTGATCATCAAACTGGATCAGCTGGGCCTGTACTCTGAAGCCCTGCATGTCGCGGAGCGATCATTCACGGAACTGGGAGAAACCTTCGAGACCTGGTTTTTTCTGGCCTATGCCCGGTATTCAACCGGTGATCTGCAGGGCGCGGTTGCGGCAGGCCGCAAGGCCATCGGTTTTCGCAAGGATGTGCCGGGTATCTATGTGACTTTGGGCTCAGCGCTGCTCTCATTGGGAGAAATTGACGAAGCCGCTGCAGCGTATAAACGCGCGCTCAAGGTCTTGCCGGACTATCCCGATGCAATGTTCCATCTCGGCATGCTGAACCTGATGCGCGGGCGTTACCGGGATGGCTGGGCCGGGTTCGAGTATCGGTTCAAGATCCGGCGCGCGATCAGGCGTGTCTGTGAGCCGCGCTGGAACGGCACTTCCTTGCGCGAGCGGACCATTCATGTGATGCGCGAGCAGGGTATCGGCGACGACATCATGTATTCGTCCTGTTTCCCGCAACTGATCCGCGATGCAAAACATTGTTATATCGAATGTGAGCCGCGGCTGGAGAAACTGCTGGCCAGGTCTTTTCCTGAAGCGACGTTTATCCCGATGGTGGATAACGCGATCAAGGAAGCGGTATTGCGCCGCGACGATTTTGATGTGCGGATTTTCAGCGCCAGCGTGCCGGGGTACCTCAGGAACTCGCTGCGTGATTTTCCACCGCATCAGGGGTATCTCAAGGTCGATGCGGGACGCGCAGCCCATTGGCGGGAAAAGCTGGCTGCGCTGGGTAATGGCCTGAGGGTTGGTATTTCCTGGAAAGGCGGCACGGTTTATACCAATCGCAACCGGCGCACCCTGTCACTGGAGGCATTACATCCGGTGCTTGCGCTGCCCGGGGTGCGCTGGATCAATCTGCAATATGGTGAGCGTGCCGCGGAGACTGCTGGCTTCAAGGAAGCCCACGCCATTGAAATCACGGACTGGCCGCAGGCTATCGATGGTGACTATGACGAAACCGCAGCGCTGGTCAGCGAACTGGATCTGGTGATCAGCGTTTGTACTTCGGTTATTCATCTGGCTGGAGCTCTGGGCAGGCCGGTCTGGGTGATGGTGCCCCATGCGCCCGAGTGGCGTTATGGCCTGGAAGGCGAGGCGATGCCCTGGTATCCGACCGCCAAACTGATGCGCCAAACCGAGGCCGGGACATGGGATGCGGTGATTCGCAGGACGACTGAGGACCTCGCCCGTCGTTTAATAACCAGTTCTTGAGTGACTATTTTTGTCACATCCTGACAGTTTACGCATGGCGGCAAGAGATTGTTCGTAATGTGGAGCAATGAACGCTTAAACCCATCCAAAAAATGTGCGTGATGTCACAGCGGTTTGATTCGGAGTTTAAATTGGACTAAAAAAATTAATAAAAACAATGAGTTATGTTCTATTTTGGAAGGGGTGGCTTTATGTGTTTCGGCTGGTACAGCTCTTGCTCAATAGGTATCGCGGGCACTGACCTGCTTAACGTATTTCAATTTTTTGGGAGCTTCATCATATGAGAAACCTGCAAAAAGGCTTTACGCTGATCGAACTGATGATCGTTGTGGCGATTATCGGCATTCTGGCGGCGATTGCGATTCCGCAGTATCAGGACTACATCACCCGTGCGAAGTGGCAGGACAATATCGCCCGCGTGCAATCCTGGAAAACCGCGATTGCCGAGTGCCTGCAGAACAACGCCGGCGCACAATCCGAGTGCGACACCACCGCTGAAGTGACTTCGGCTACCGGCGCCGTGTTCCCCACCGGCACCAGCGCCAACCTGTCGAGCATCTCGTTCAGCGTCGCCGGGATCATGATCGCCGGCACCCCGGCAGTGTCGGATTGCAACGTTCTGGTTGTTCCGCAAATCAGCGCGACTTCAGTGACTTGGGGCTACACGGTCAGCGGCACCGGCTGCGGCAAATCGAAAACCGGCGTGGGCACCTGATCCATTCTGTTTGGTTGTAATGAAAAAGCCCCGGGAAACCGGGGCTTTTTTTCGTACACGGGGGCGGGCAGCCTGTCTGCGTGATGCACTGTGTATTGGCAAAACCGGCGGCTTCCGTGATGATCGCAGGATTGTCCGGTTACTGAATGGCTTCCATGTCTGCCGATCAACTCCAGTACGGGATGTCCGGAAATCTGCGCCCTCCCTTGCGCTCGCTGCCATGGGTGATATGCGCCGTCGCCGCTTTTGTTTTTCTGGCACTGAATATTGATTTTACCGTTGACCTTGCGTGGCACGACGGGCAACGCCTGGCCCAGCTGGTGCTGCTGTTTGCAGTGTTGCCGGCGCTGGCCGTTCCCGGCGCTGCAGCGCCGGCGGCGGCCGTCTGGAGCGGACTTTCACGCGCAATCCGCCTTGCACTGCTCAGCGCATTGGTATTTGGTCTGATGTCGAGCCTGATTGCGCCCTTGCCGCGCTGGGCGCTGCTGGAATGGGGCCAGACGTGGCTGTTGTTGCTGCTCGTTCTGGGCGTCGCCGCGGAGCGGCGCCGGTTCGGGGATCGTCTTGACCCGCTGCTGGTTCTGTTGTTTTTTGCGACAGCGACTGCGTATGCCGTCACCACCTGCAGTGTGTATGTGACCATGCTGCTGATCGGTCCGGTTTATGGCCTTGGTTTTAATGTGCGCGAGTTGTACGGCAGTTTTTCGAACCTGCGTTTCTTCGGTCATATCCAGACAATGCTGCTGCCGTTTCTATTGTTGCCGGCCATGTGGTGGGGAACGACGCGGCTGCGCCGTGCGCTGTGGTGGAGCATTCCGGCGATCTGGTGGATGCTGGCTGTCGGATCCGGTACGCGCGGCACCTGGGTCGCACTGCTGGTCGGCGTCATTGCGGTATCCATCTACTGCGGGCAGACCGGTCGCCAGTGGATCAAGTGGCAGTTGCGCGGCCTGTTGTGCGGGGCGCTGTGTTACGGCGTATTCATCTGGGCGATTCCGCAGTTGCTGGAGCAGCCCGTATGGTTTTTGCACCGTGCAGGAGACATTGTTTCACTGTCGCTGCGGGAGGTGTTGTGGTCCACCGCGCTGGATTTTACTGCCCGGCATCCCCTGCTCGGCGTCGGCCCGATGCACTATGCCTATTTCGCCACCGAGGTTGCAGCGCATCCGCACAACGCGGTGCTGCAATGGCTTGCCGAATGGGGCATCCCCGCCGCGTTGTTGCTGACCGGTGTCTGTGCCGCTGCCGGCCTGGCTTTTGCAGGGCATGTGCGGCGCACGGTTGAGCAGGCCGGGGAGCAGAAGGGAATGGTGATGATCGCATTGCTGGCTGCACTGGCCGGAGCGGCAGCGCAGGCAATGGTGGACGGCGTTCTGGTCATGCCGGTCAGCCAGATCCTGCTGGTTTTGTTGTGCGGTTGGGCGATGGGCATTTATTTCACCACGCACGCTGTGCGCAGCGGCCCTGTTCAATATGCGATGCTGGTGGTCCTGACAGTGATTGCCGCCGGTGCTGTTGTTTATGGTGTTGCGCCGGAAATCGGCCGCATCGCCGAACGCGAAAAATCCTACCTGGCGGCGCATCCGCCCGACACCCCGTTGTACCCACGGTTCTGGACGCAAGGCTGGATCAACGAATGACCACGCGACAATCCTGATCAGCTTGTCAGCCCCGGATTGCCCGTCACTCCGGTCAGCCGTGGCCGGTTCAGCACCGGCGGCTGGATCACTTTTTTGTCGCGCAGGTAACGCGTGACGACATCCCAGACGGGTTCTCCCGAGGCGCCCTCGGCGACCGGCGCCCAGCTCGCCAGCTTGTAAGTCCTGGTTGCGTCCACAGCTCTGCCGTTAAGACGTAAATCATTGATTCTATTACTTATTTTCTGCGTCGGGTCACAGGCATACTGCAACCCGCCGACGCGCACCATGTCTCCACCCTGCTGGTAATAGGGGTCGGGGTTGAACAGGTTGTCGCAAATGTCTTCGAGCAGATTTTTCAGGTTCTCGCCGGTGATATTGCTGGTGGTGACAAAGGGATAGGTGATCGCGGTCATGTTCATCACGTCTTCCGTGGTGATGGGCTCGCCGGGCAGGATGGAGGTGCCCCAGCGGAAACCCGGCGAGAACGCGATTTCCACGTCCTGCGTCTCGAGCAGGGCGTCGAGTATCAGTTGATCGAAGCTGCCGTTGAAATTGCCGCGCCGGAACAGCAGGCCCTCGCTGACTGCGAGTTTTTCATTGAGTTTGGCCTCATAGGGGGCGCGGTGTTTTTTGATCAGCGCCGCCATGTCGGTATCGGCTTCGAGCAGGTTGGCGAACACCGGTAGCAGGCGGTAGTGCGCGGATTTGACGCTGCCGCCACGAACATCAAGTTCCAGCAGGCCGAGAAATTTACCGTTGGAGCCGGCATTGGTCACCAGCGTGCTGCCGTCGCGGTTTTTTACCGTGATCGGGCGGGGTACGGCATCGTGGGTGTGGCCGCCGAGAATGGCATCGAGGCCGGATACCCTTGAGGCCAGCTTGAGATCGGTGTCCATGCCGTTGTGCGACAGCAGCACCACGGCATGCGCGCCTTTTTTGCGTACTTCTTCGATGACGCGCTGCAGGCGTTCTTCCTGAATGCCGAAGGTCCAGTCAGCGACGAAATGGCGCGGATTGGCGATCGGGGTGTAGGGGAAGGCCTGACCGATGACCGCCACCAGCGCGCCGTTGATTTCGCGCAGCGTGTAAGCGGGGAATACCGGGTCGTCGAAATCAGCGGTGCGAATGTTTTGCGCCAGAAATTCGATCTGCCCCTTGAAATCATTGTTGACCACTTCCTGCACCCGTTTGGCACCGTAAGTGAATTCCCAGTGGCCGGTCATGATATCGACGCCGAGCAGTTTCGAGGCATCGATCATGTCCTGGCCCCGGCTCCACAGCGCCGTGGCGGAACCCTGCCAGCTGTCGCCGCCGTCGAGCAGCAATGCCCCGGGGCGTTGCGCGCGGATTTGTTTGACCAGTGTCGCGAGATGGGCGAAGCCGCCGATCTTGCCGTAGGTGCGGGCTGCGGCCACGTAATCGAGATGGGTCAAGGCATGCGCTTCGCGTGTGCCCGGTTTGATGCCGAAATGCTGCAGCAGCGCATTACCCACCAGATGCGGCGGCCGGCCGCGGGCGTTACCGACACCAATGTTGACATCCGGCTCGCGGAAATAGCCGGGCAGCAGTTGCGCGTGGCAGTCGGTGAAATGCATCAGCGTGACATTGCCCTGCGCTTTACCCAAGCGGTAGAGGTCATCGCTGCGCGCGGCAGCCATGGCACGGCCGCTGGCCAGCGGCAGACCCTGCGCTGCGGCGATGGCCAGGATTTGCAGGAATTCGCGGCGTGTGATGTTCATGGTGACGGATTCCGAAAAAAAGAGGCTTGGTCGCCCAAGCCCCCGGATGCTTTCTGCTTGCCGGATCGATCTACTTGTTGATCGGCGATTGCGGGTCGAGCAGGTAGGCCACCATGTGTGTGACCTGCTCCGGCGTCAGGTGGCCGGTGGCGCCCAGGCGCGGCATGTTGGAGCAGGGGAAATAGACCCAGGCGTTGTAGATTTTTTCGTAGGTGTATTTGACGATGGCTTCGGAATTGCCGCGCTGCTTGCCGTAGCCGGTCAGGGGCGTGCCGACATTGCCGACGTTGATTTCGCCCGGGGCGAGAGCGTGGCAGTTCTGGCACAGCGCGCCGTTTTCCTTGCGGTTTTCGGTTTTGCCATTGCGAATCCGGTCTCCCGCCCCGTCATGGGCCAGTCTGTCTCCGGCTTTCCAGTCGCCGCTCAACTGACCTGAAGCCGGATACTGGATCGAGGCGCGAGCGAGCTTGACCACTTCAGCGGCTTCTTCCTGACTCAGTTTCGCATCACCGACCTTGCTGCAGATCTGCTGCGAGCGGTCCTGTTCCAGGCGTTTCATGTGCGCCGGCGAGGCGTCAAAGGCTTCGAATACCATTTTTTCCGCCATTTGCCGGGTTGTCGCCTGATCCGGGTAGGTGGCGCAACCGGCAAGCAGCAGTCCGGTTGCTGCGGACAGCGAGCACTGGATGATCAAAGTCGTTTTCATCCCATCCCCCTAGCGTTTGAATCCGGGCACTTGCATCACTGCATCATTGCCCTGGCGGTTGAGATAGGTGGTCAACGCAATCGAATAATCTGTCGCATACTTGAGGTCGGGGAGGCGCATCTGCCATACGCAGTCGTTCAAGCGCCACTGCATGGTGCGCACGACATAATGCGCACCACGATAGGCCGGCCAGGTCGCTGCCACTTCCTGCGCGCCCGCTTTGCTGGTCATGTGCACCAGATCCTGCAGGCGGATGCGTTTGTCGGGCTCGCCATGACATTGCACGCAGCCGAAATCGGTCTGGCCGCTGCGGCGATAGAACAGGTATTCGCCGGCCTTGTACATGTCATACTCTTTCTGGTGACCCAGCGACACATTGACTTTCATGCCGTTGGAGCGGGATGTCACGTACAGCGCCAGTGCCTCGATGTCCGAACCCCGGCTGGCCGGGGCACTGATGGCCTGTTTGATCAACTGGGCACGGTCGAATCCCTGCAGTTGCGTCATGCAGGTCAGCAATCGCGATTCAAGATCCTCGACGCGGTTGGTGTCGGCGAAATAGCGGGGCAGCCGCACTGCGGCACCCTCGAGTTTTCCCGGCCCCATGCCGAAATCGCACTGCTCCAGCGATGCATTCTTTGGCCCGCGTTTCTGGAGAAACAGCGCCTTGCCCTGGTCGATCCACAGTTCGCCGGGGTTGTCTTCCATCAGCATTTTGCGGCCGACGGAAAGGTCGTTGCCTTGCGCCATGGCTGATGTGGCCATGGCAAGGCAGAGGGCCGAAACCAGGCCCATGGTGATGCCGCGCAATTTTTTCACAATCCCCCCCTTCTTTATTTTTATGAGGCCGCGTTGTCGCGGTTATGAACCCGCGGATACCGCAACTTCATCGTTGCGCTTGTCACCTTTGTTGTCGGTCCAGGTGACGCTGATCTTGTCGCCAAGTTTGGCACCTTTGACACGCAGGCCGAGAAAGGGATCCCGCGAGATGGCCTGGCTCCACTGCGCATCGAGGACGGTTTTGCCGTTGTGTTCCACGATCACGCTCTGGATAAAATGCACGGGCACGACGCCAGTCGCGGTCTTGCGGGTACCGGTTTCCATCGGATGCCGCATCAGGATGCGCACGTCTGCTGTGTCTCCTTGCAGCGTTGCGCGGATTTTCATCGGTTCAGCCATGCCATTCTCCCCCTATGTTCAGTATGTTCGCAGCATCAACCGATCAACCGCAGCCGCCGACAGTCACTTTGACTTCCTTGACCGCGGTGTAGAACTTGCCGTCGGCCTTGACGATCGCACGCACGTCCGAGGTCTGGCCCATCTTGACCCGCACCGAAACGTAGCCTTCGCTGCCTGCGCTGATGTCGAAACTTGCGGCGAGCGGGAACGGATTTTTTTCGGCGATGATCGAGATGTTCTGGGTGTTGGGAATCTTGCTGGTGATTGCGATCGGCACAATGGCGCCATTCTCGGCGATGTCCGGCGCGGTAATGGTGATGTCCTTGCTCTCGATCAGATTGGTTGCTCCAAGGCCTTTGAGCGCGTCAGCAACGGCTTTCGATTCAAATGCGCTCTTGTTCCAGGGTGCGGCCCAGGCGGAGCCTGCCTTGAGCAACCCGGCGGCGGCAGCCGCGGCCGCAACACCGGCGCCGCCGGATAGTTTCAGAAAATTACGGCGTAGCTGCTTCATGAGGAAACCTCCTGTTGGATGATTTTGGTTATCGCACGCGGCCGGGAATTGACGGGCCAGAAATACGGCGATTTATCTAAACCGAACAGAAACGTAAACTTGATTGAATCCTAGCCAAGCCCGCCAATCTTGTCCATGACAATTTTCAATTTGATATTCATATCGGGTCATTGGCGATTCTTATGGCTTTGCTGGTGTCGAAAGTGTCAGCGTCGGCGCTTTGCCGCTTTCCACACCCCCGATTTTCCACCGCGTTTTTCCTCGAGTTGCAGCGTCTCGATGCGCATGCCGCGATCCACGGCTTTGCACATGTCGTAAATGGTCAGCAGGGCGATGCTGGCGGCGGTCAAGGCTTCCATTTCCACGCCGGTGCGGCCTACGGTTTCCGCCGTGGCCGTGCAGCTTACGGCGTTGCGGCGGCGATCAATCCTGAAGTCGATCTCGACCCGGGTCAGCGCCAGTGGATGGCACAGCGGAATCAGCGTCGAGGTGTGTTTTGCGGCCTGGATGCCGGCAATCCGCGCGATGCCGAGCACATCCCCCTTTTTTGCTCTGCCGGCAACGATCTGGCGCAGTGTCGCCGGCTGCATCACGATATGGCCCATGGCCTTAGCCAGGCGGTGGGTTTCCGCCTTGTCCGCAACATTGACCATCCATGCCTGACCTTGCGCGTCAAAATGTGTCAAGGTGCCTGCAACAGTTTGTTTTTTCATTTTTGAACTCCGACAGCCCGGAATTATCATAGCACCATGTTTCAGCGCCCCATCCTGCTGCTGGTTTTGCTTTGCGTCCCCCGCGTGCTGGCGCAGGCCCTGCCTGAACTGGGCGATGTCTCCGCTGCAGCCATTACGCAGGCCGACGAGCGCCGTCTTGGCGAGAGCATCATGCGTGAAATCCGCCGTGACCCCAGTTACCTGGATGACCCGGAGGTGGCCGATTACGCCAACAGCTTGGGCGGGCGGCTGACCGCGCGCAGCGACGCGGTACGGCAGGAATTCGAGTTTTTCGTGATCCAGGACCCCCAGATCAACGCATTTGCGCTGCCCGGAGGATTTATCGGCATCAATACCGGGTTGCTGCTGGCCGCGCAGAGCGAATCCGAGGTTGCCGGCGTCCTTGGTCATGAGGTCGCACACGTGACGCAGCGCCATATTGCGCGGATGATCGGTCAGCAGAGTCAGAACCAGTTGCTGTCCATCGCCGCCCTGGCGGTCGCCATACTTGCTGCGCGCTCCAATTCACAGATTGGCGAGGCTGCGGTGGCGTTCGGGCAGGCGGGCATTGTGCAGAGCCAGTTGAATTTCACGCGCGACAATGAGCGCGAAGCAGACCGCATCGGATTGCAATTGGTGGAGGGCGCAGGCCTTGATCCCCGCGGGATGGCGGTTTTTTTCGAACGTCTGCAGCGCGCGACGCGGATTTATGAGGGCGGCGCGCCGTCCTATCTGCGCACCCATCCGCTGACCTTCGAACGGATTGCCGACATCCAGAACCGTATCGAAAACCTGCCGTACCGGCAGGTGCCCGACAGCCTTGATTTCCAGTTGATTCGCGCGAAGCTGCGTGCCGAAACCGGATTGCCCCGGGATGCCGTGGCATTTTTCGAGACGAGTTTCACCGAACGCAAGTTCCTCTCGGAAGCTGCCAGCCGTTACGGGCTGGTTGCCAGTCTGATGCGTGCCCGCGATTTTGCCCGCGCCCAAAAGGAAATCGTGCCGCTGCGCAAGACGGCCAGCCCGATCATCGAAACGCTGGCCTGCCAGCTGGCGGACGCCGCAGGCGATTCCGCCAACGCCCTGAAATGCTATCAGGACGCCCGGCGCGCATATCCCGGCTATCGCGCCTTGTTTTACGGCCATGCCGAACAACTGTTGCGGGCGCGTCAGCCGGCCGTCGTGCTGCAGATGATCGACAGTCGCATGGCGACACAGTCCTCCGATTCCCGGCTCTACCGGTTGCAGGCGCAGGCTTATGCTGCGCAGGGCAACAGTCTGCAGCAGCACCGCGCCCAGGGGGAGGCTTACTTCAGAAGCGGACAACTCGGTCTGGCCGTTGAGCAGATGCAGATCGCATTGAAGGCCGGTGGCGGGGATTTTTACCAACTCTCCGCGATCGAGGCCCGTCTGCGCGAATTGCGCCGGCTGCAGCTTGAGCAGGAGCGCAAGCGCTGATGCACAGCTGTTTTGTGTGACACAGCGGCTTTGCCGGATTAGTGATACTTTTGCCTGATGAACAACGATGCCGGCACAGACACTGTTCCGCAGCCCGCCGAAAAACGGCGGATCGGCAAGTACGAAATCATCAAGGAACTGGGGCGTGGCGCAACCAGCGTCGTGTATAAGGCCTATGACACGTTCCAGGATCGGGAAGTCGCGGTCAAAGTCGTGTTTCCCGATGCGCTGGGCGATCTGGAATACGGACGGCGCTACCGCAAACTCTTCGTGACCGAGGCCTCCCTCGCCGGCAAGCTGTCGCATCCGCACATCGTGGCCATTTACGATGCGGTGGCTGAAGATGAGGCCAGTTATATTGTCATGGAATATGTGGATGGCACGACACTTGAGCCGTACGCGCGGGTGGACCATCTGCTGCCGCTGACGCGGGTGCTGGAAATCATCTACAAATGCGCAAGGGCGCTGGATTATGCCGCGCGCGAGGGCGTCATTCACCGCGACATCAAGCCGGCCAACATCCTGCTCGCCGGCGAAACCGACATCAAGGTGTCGGACTTCGGTGCCGCGCTGAATGCGGCCAGCAACGCGACCCAGATCACCGGCATCGGCTCCCCGGCCTACATGTCTCCCGAGCAGGTCAGGGAGCAGCCACTGACTTACCAGACGGATATTTTTTCGTTGGGTGTGGTGTTCTTTCAGCTGCTGACCGGACGCCTGCCGTTTCTGGGCACCAACAACTACAGCATCATTTACCAGATCATCAATGCGGACCCCGCCCCCCCCAGCCGCTTCCGCAACGAGGTTTCGCCACAGATTGATGCCATCGTGCTGCGGATGCTGAAAAAAAACACGGTTGATCGTTATCAGACTTGGGGGGATCTGGCGGGAGATCTGGTTGATGTGCTGGGGGGATCCCGCGCCAAAGCCAGGGATGGCATGCCCGAGGCGGAAAAATTCGACACCCTGCGCAAGCTCGAATTCTTCCGCAATTTCACCGATGTCGAACTGTGGGAAGTGCTGCGGCTGGCGAAATGGCACCGGCTGCCGCTGGGTTCGGTATTGATTGAGGAAGGCGACATCGGTTCATCGTTCTTCATCCTCGCCGGCGGCGAGGTGCAGGTGCGCAAGCAGGACCGGCTGCTGACGGTGCTGAAATCCGGTGAATGCTTCGGGGAAATGGCTTATCTTGGCAAACAGAAATTCCAGCGCACGGCGAGCGTGGTTGCCACCACCGACATTGTGGTCATCGAAATTCGCGCGGAAACCCTGCCGCAGGCATCCGAGCTTTGCCGCCATCATTTCAATGGCGCGTTTCTGGAGCTGCTGGTGGACCGTCTGGGCATGGCTAATCTGCGGCTGTCACAATTGCTCGCAGAGCGGAATATCAGCGTTTTTTGAGGTGTCAGCGTGGCCTGCCCCGGCCAGTGAAGGGGTGTCGGGAGCGCGGACGGGGCCCAGCACCATCTGCAGTACAAGGTCGCCGTGCAGTTTGCACACGCTCCGCAGGCGCGCAGCAAGGAACTGCGCGAATACTCAAAAACGGGCCGTCACGCGGCCTGACCGCCAGCGTCAGGTGCCGCGCGCAGTCTTCCGCCCCGGTAATCTTTGCGGCGAGTCTATAATGCGCGATCCGCCGCAGGGCGGATCAATGTTGCGATCATTTGGAGGGCGAGGCTGAAATGCAATTTGACAAGGAACTGGATGCGCGCGGCCTGAACTGCCCGCTGCCGATACTGCGCACCAAAAAAGCGCTGACCGACATGACTACGGGCCAGGTGCTGAAAATCATGGCCACGGATGCCGGTTCGGTGAAGGACTTCCAGGCATTCGCGCGGCAGACGGGCAATGACCTGCTGTCCTCCGAGACCGTGGAAAAAGAGTTCATATTTTTCATGAAAAAGAAATAAACTGTGGCGCGCCGAGGGATTGAAGCCGGTTTCAGCCCGGGTCGCCGCAGCTGGTTGCGCGGCGCAACGGCTGCGGCCATCGCTGCCGGCATGTTGCAGTTGCGTACTGCGCTGGCCGCGGGCACGCTGCCGCCGGGCGTGGCGCAGATCAAGGGCGATGTGCGCATCAACGGCAAACCGGCGGAGCGCGGGCAGCGCGTTGCGCCGGGTGATGTGATCGTCACCGGCAGGAACGGTGAACTGGTGTTTGTCACCGAGCGCGATGCGTTCCTGGTGCGCGCCAACAGCCGGATCGAGTTCGGATCCGCCGCCGCCCGCGGTGCTGCGACGGTGCTGCGGGTTCTCACCGGTGCGATGCTGTCGGTGTTCGAGTCTGGTGCGCGCCGTGAAATCCGTACCACCACCGCCACCATCGGTATCCGCGGCACCGGCATTTACATCGAAATCGAAGCGCAGCGCACCTATGCCTGCACCTGTTACGGCGAGGCGGTACTGACGCCGATTGATGATCCTGCCGCGGCTGAAACCGTGCGCACCAAGCGCCACGACCAGCCGCGTTATATCTACGGTAAAGCCATGCCGAAGATGCTGGAGGTGGCGCCGGTGGTCAATCACACCGATGCCGAGCTGCAGATGCTCGAAACCCTGGTCGGCAGGAAAGTGCCGTTCGAACCCGGCACCTATTCGGTGCCGTAGCGGATGGAATGTGGTTTTGCGCTGACCGCCGCGTCAGACGCGGTCCGGCGAGCGGAAAATCACGGCAGCAGCACGCCGCAGGCCGCGCCACAATTTCGGCAGCAGCCACAGTGCGATCAGCACAAACAGCGCCAGCATCCCGAGAAACAGCAGCGGATATTGCAGCGCCAGCCACAATGCCCCCAGCGATACCGCATCTTCGGTAAACGACGCGGCCCAGTTGCTGAACGGTTCGGGCGAGGTGTTGATCAGGGCGCGGCTGCCGGCCTTGGTGAAATGCGCGCCGGCGGCCACCGTGCCGCCGAGCAGCCCCGCGGCCAGCGCCAGTCCCGGGTCGCCGCCGGCAACCGCGCCTGCAGCGAGCAGTGCGCCGCCGGGTATGCGGATGAAGGTGTGAACTGCATCCCATAAAGTGTCCACCCCGGGAATCTTGTCGGCGAAAAATTCGGTGGCGAACAACAGTCCGGAGATGGCGAGCACCCAGGGATGCGCCAGCATGTCGAGGGACCCGGGCAGCGGATAAATCCCGGTACGATGCAGCAGCCCGAGAAAAAACAGCACGGCATAAAACCGCAGACCGCTGGTCCAGCCCAATCCGGTAATTAACGCCAGTGTCAGTGCATCCATGCGCGGCAGTTTAACAATAGCTTGTCGCAGTGCCGTTGCGCACACTCGGACAATTGTTATAACCAATTGTTTTTATTGGATTATTTTAAGACGCTGGTAAATCGGGCGGAGGTGCGCACGCAACGCTGGCATGCGTCGCCACAGCACCAGCGCAACGATGGTGCAGATGCTGCCGCCGATGGCCAGCGTCGCCGGCGCGCCGATCACTTCCGCCAGCGCGCCGCCGGCGAGACTGCCCAATGGATACATGCCGAGGAAGGCCACTGAAAAAATGCCCATGATGCGCCCGCGCATGTGGTCATCGACGATGGTCTGGATCACCGTGCTCACCGACATGCCGTTGACGACGATGCCGAAGCCGGTGAACGCCAGCGCGACGAGCGACAGCGGCAGCCACGGTGACAGCGAGAACACCAGCACGCCGAGTCCCGCGCACAGCGAGGCGGCGGTGATCCAGCGTGTCAGTCCGCGCACGTCGCGGCGTGAAGCCAGCGCGAGCATGCCGACGACACCACCGCAGCCCGCGGCGCCGATCAGGAACCCCAGCATGCCGGCGCCGCCGCCGTACACCTCGGCGGCAAAGATCGGCATCAGTGTCTGGTATGGCGTCACCATGAAGCTGATCGTTGCCACCATCGGCAGCAGCCAGCGCAGCGGAATCAGGCTCCAGGCATAACGCGCGCCTTCGGCGAGCTGCTGCCACGGCGATGCCGTGCTGCCGGAGCCCGGCTGTGGCGTGATGGTCATCGCCAGCACCATGGCGACGATGGCGATTTTGCTCAGTGCATTCACGATGAAGCAGAAGGCCTCCGTCGATACCGCGAGCAGCAGGCCGGCGATTGTCGGGCCGATCATGCGACCGGCGCTTTGCATCAGCGCATTCATCGCGATCGCGCTGGGCAGGTCTTCACGTGCGGTGACCATTTCAGTCGTGAAGGCGAGGCGGATCGGCGTGTCAACGGCGTTGATGATGCCGAGGAACAGCGCCATCACGATGATGTGCCAGACTTCGATTGCGCCGGCCCAGGTGAGCGCGGCCAGCGCGACCGCCGGCACTGCGGACAGCACCTGTGTCAGCAGCAGCAGTTTGTATTTATCGAAGCGGTCGGCCCACATGCCGCCGAAGGGCGCGAAGACCAGGATCGCAATCTGTCCGGCGAAACCGGTCAAGCCGAGCAGCCACGCCGATTCGGTCAGCCGGTAGACCAGCCAGGCCATGGCGATCTGCTGCACCCAGTTGCCGATGATCGACAGCGACTGGCCGTAGAAAAACAGCCGGTAGTTGCGGTAGCCCAGCGCGCGCAGCGTGTGCCTGATGCTCATCAGGCGGGACGGGCGCGCGGCGGCGGTACCGCGTATGGCATGCGGTCAGCCGAGTTTGGCGAGTTGCGCGCGCATCTGTTCGAGCGTTGCCGAAAAACGCGCCAGACGCTCCTTTTCCTGGGCGACCACCAGCGGCGGCGCCTTGGCGACGAAGCGCTCGTTGGCCAGCTTGGCCTGCGCCTTGACGGTTTCGGTTTCCAGCCGCGCGATTTCCTTGGCCAGGCGCTCGCGCTCGGCGACGATGTCGATTTCCACCTTCAGCATCAGTTTGAAGTCGCCGACGATGGATACCGGAGCGTCATCCGCCGGCAGTTCGTTGACCACCAGCACCTCCGACAGCCGGGCCAGCATGGTGAGGTGCGGTGCCCAGGTGCGCAATTGCGCCGCGTCACCCTGCACCAGCAGCGGCAGTTTCTGCGAGGGCGCGATGTTCATTTCGCCGCGCAATGTGCGGCAGGCCGACACCAGCTGTTTCAGCATGGCGATGTCGCGTTCCGCCGCGCCGTCGATTTTGGCGGGCTCGGGCTGCGGATATTTCTGCAGCATGATGCTGGCGCCGTTTTTGCCGGAGAGGGGTGCCACTTTCTGCCACAGCTCCTCGGTGATGAACGGAATCACCGGATGCGCCAGGCGCAGGATGGTTTCGAGCACGCGCACCAGCGTGCGGCGGGTGCCGCGACACTGTGCTTCGTTGCCGCCGGCCAGCTGCACCTTGGCGAATTCAAGATACCAGTCGCAGTATTCGTCCCACACCAGTCCGTAGATGGTGCGCGCGAGATTGTCGAAGCGGTATTCGCGGTAGGCCTGCTGTGCTTCGGCCTCGGCGCGCTGCAGCCGGCTGATCAGCCAGCGGTCTGCGGTTGACAGCTCTACCGGCGCATTGGCATCCAGTCCGGTGTCCTTGCCTTGGCAATTCATCAGCACGAAACGCGTCGCGTTCCACAGCTTGTTGCAGAAGTTGCGATAACCCTCGCAGCGTTTCTGGTCGAACCTGATGTCGCGGCCGAGACTGGCGAGGCTGGCGAAGGTGAAACGCAGCGCGTCGGTGCCGTAGGCAGGGATGCCGTCGGGGAATTCGACCCGGGTGCGTTTGGCGATGGCTTCCGCCTGCTGCGGATTCATCAGGCCGGCGGTGCGTTTGGCGACCAGTGCATCAAGGCCAATGCCGTCGATCAGGTCCAGCGGGTCCAGGGTGTTGCCCTTGGACTTGGACATTTTCTGGCCTTCGGCGTCGCGTACCAGGCCGTGCACGTAAACATGGTGGAACGGCACTTTTCCGGTCATGTACTTGGTGATCATCACCATGCGCGCGACCCAGAAGAAAATGATGTCGAAGCCGGTGACCAGCACCGACGAAGGCAGGTAGAGGTCCAGTGCCGGATTCGATTTCGCCGGCCATTCCGGAGTCCAGTCCAGAGTGGAGAAGCACCACAGCTGCGACGAAAACCAGGTGTCGAGCACGTCGGGATCCTGTGTCAGCGGCTTGCCGCCCGATTGGCGCAGGGCCTCGGCTTCATCGTGCGCGACGTAGATATTGCCGGCGTCGTCGTGCCAGGCCGGCACACGATGACCCCACCACAGCTGGCGCGAGATGCACCAGTCCTGGATGTTGTTGAGCCAGTGGTTGTAGGTGTTGATCCACTGCTCGGGGAACAGTTTGACTTCGCCGCTTGCCACGGCATCGAGGCCGAGTTTCGCCAGCGGTTCCATTTTGACGAACCACTGGCTGGTCAGCATGGGCTCGATAGCCACGCCGGTGCGGTCGCCGCGTGGCACCACCATGCGATGCGGTTTTTCCGATTCGAGCAAACCCTGCGCCTGCAGGTCGGAGACGATGCGCGCGCGTGCAGCGTAACGGTCGAGGCCGCGGTATTGCTCCGGGGCGTTTTCATTGATCGCGGCCTCGAGCGTGAATATGTTCAGTTGCGGCAGGTCGTGGCGCAGGCCGACCTGGTAATCGTTGAAGTCGTGCGCCGGCGTGATTTTCACACAACCGGTGCCGAAGGCCTTGTCGACGTATTCGTCGGCGATGACCGGGATGGTGCGGCCGGTCAGCGGCAGCACGACCTGGCGGCCGACCAACGCGCGATAGCGTTCGTCTTCGGGATGCACCGCGACGGCGGCGTCACCGAGCAGGGTTTCCGGGCGCGTGGTGGCGACTGTCAGGTGGCCGCTGCCGTCGGCCAGTGGATAACGAATCTGCCACAGCTTGCCGTCTTCTTCCTCGGACTGCACTTCGAGATCGGAAATCACGGTGCGCAGGACAGGATCCCAGTTCGACAGGCGCACACCGCGGTAGATCAGGCCGTCCTGATGGAGTTTGACGAAGGTGTGGGTGACCAGTTTTGCCAGCGGCTCGTCCATGGTGAAACGTTCGCGCTCCCAGTCGCAGGAGGCGCCGAGCCGGCGCATTTGCCGCGTGATCGTCGAGCCGGACTGTTCCTTCCACTCCCAGACTTTTTTGATGAATGCATCGCGCCCCAGTGTGTTGCGCGACTGGCCCTGCTGTTCGAGCTGGCGGGTGACCACCATTTCGGTGGCAATGCCGGCGTGGTCGGTGCCGGGTTGCCACAGCGTGTTGTCGCCGCTCATGCGGTGATAACGCGTGAGGCCATCCATGATGGTCTGGTTGAAGGCGTGGCCCATGTGCAGCACGCCGGTGACGTTCGGCGGCGGCAGTTGGATGCAATAGGCGTTGGGGTTGGCCTGGTCGAGGCCGGCCTTGAAGTAGCCGCTTTTTTCCCAAAGCGGGTACCAGTGCGACTCGATGGTCGCTGGTTCAAAACTTTTCGGAAGTTCCATGTGTGGTGTTGCCGGAGGAGGCGGTGCGGGAGCGTCGGCGATTATACCGGAGGACTGCGGCGCTTCCGCCTGCGGCGCCTGCAGTTGTTTGAATTGTGCCTGCAGGGTTTCTGCGACCGTTGTTCGCACCAGTTCGGCGATGCCGGACTGCAGTTGGCCGGCAACGCGTGACAAGGCCTGTTCCAGCGCGGCGCCGATTTCCGGCAGATAGCGGTCCTCCACGACCTTTGCGATCTGGTCGTTCAGGCTGCGCTTGATGCGGAGGTGGACGGCGTGCTCGATGTTCTGCGCCTGTACGCGGGAGACTATGGCTCCGCCGGACGAGCGCGGCGATTGCGGCGGCGGCTCCGTGCGCGGCAGTACTTCGCCTTCAATGATGATGTCGGTCAGGGTCGGAATGTCCGCGCCGGCATCGTCCGCAGCGGGTGTGCGGCGATGCCGCTGCAGCAGGGCGTCGGCACGCTGGAGCACGTCTTCGCTGCTGTCGCCTGGGGGAGGGGTGTCGGCCATGGTTGCGCTGATGGTAACGGACTGGCGGTGTGGCGCTCAACCGGCGCCGGTTTTACGGCTGCGGTTCCCGTTATGCGGGGGTGCCCGAGAGGTCGTGGGTGCGGATGGCGTAACCGCGATCGCGGTAAAACTTGTAACGCTCGCGTGCCTGCGCGCGGTCGGCGTCATCACCGCTGACGATTTCTGCGAGGCGCTGGTAGCGGCTGAAAAAGGTTGGCCACTCCGAATGCAGGTTGATCAGCATTTCATCATGAAGATGCGTGTCGCCGGTGCTGTCGATCAGCACCGGCGTGACCGTGGCCAGCCGGTCATCCGGGGTGCAGTGCGGCAGGAAGCCGGTGGCGGGCACGGTCCACAGCAGGCGGTCGAGGCGCGTTGCGGTTTCACGTTCCGGGCAGTAGAAGGTCACGCGCAGGCCATGACTGCGTGCCTTGGCCGCAAGCCGGCACGCAGTATGCAGCCGGTCGCCGCTCCGGGTATAAAAATCAATCTGGGTCATGCCGGGCCGCCGCCGCTCAGCGTTTATCCGCCCGGGAGATCAGGAACTGGGTCAGCAGCGGCACCGGTCGACCGGTGGAGCCTTTTTCCTTGCCGGATTTCCAGGCGGTGCCGGCCACGTCGAGATGGGCCCAGGGATATTTTTTGGTGAAACGGGAGAGGAAACACGCGGCGGTCACCGCGCCGGCGGGACGGCCGCCGATGTTGGCGAAATCCGCGAAGTTGCTGTGCAGCTGATCCTGGTATTCGTCGTGCAGCGGCAGGTGCCAGGCGCCGTCGCCGGCGATCTCGCCCGCGGCCAGCACTTCGTGCGCCAGCGGGTCGTTGTTGGCGAACAGGCCGCTTACCACATGACCGAGCGCGATGACGCAGGCGCCGGTGAGCGTGGCGATGTCGATGACTGCGGCGGGCTGGTAACGCTCGGCGTAGGTCAGCGCGTCGCACAGGATCAGGCGGCCCTCGGCGTCGGTGTTGAGGATTTCCACGGTCTGGCCCGACATGCTGGTGACGATGTCGCCGGGTTTGGTGGCGCGTCCGCCGGGCATGTTTTCGGTAGCGGGTATGATGCCGACCATGTTGACCGGAAGTTTCATTTCGGCAATGGCTTTGATGGTGCCCAGCACGCTGCCGGCACCGCTCATGTCGTACTTCATTTCATCCATTTCCGGCGCCGGCTTGATCGAAATGCCGCCGGTGTCGAAAGTGACGCCCTTGCCGACCAGCACCACCGGTTTCTGCCGCTTCGGTCCGCCGCTGTATTCAATAACAATCAGTTTCGGCGGTTCGCTGCTGCCCTGCGCCACCGACAGCAGCGTGTTCATGCCAAGTTTTTTCATGTCGGCACGTTCGAGCACCTGGATTTTCAGGCGGTAGTGTTTGGCGAGTTTGCGCGCTTCGTCGGCCAGATAAGCGGGCGTGCAGACATTGCCCGGCAGGTTGCCGAGATCACGGGCGAGGTTCACGCCATGGGCGAGTGCGAGTCCGCGCGAGAGTCCGCTTGCGGCGCGTTTGACGTCAGCCTGGGTTTTCACCGAGAGCACGGCCTTGCTCAATGCCGACGCGGTTTTTTCCGGCTTGCTTTTCATCTGTCCGAAACGGTAGTTCGTGGTGCGTGCGGCACAGGCAGCCTGCATCGCCTTCCACTCGATGTCGCGGTGGCCGACACTGAGCTCGGTGAGGTGCAGTTCGGCATCGGTTGTACCGGTGCTGGCGAGGGCGCCGATGGCCGCGGTGACGCTGCGGCGGAATTGTTTTTCTCCGAATTCGGCCTCTGCGCCCAGTCCGACCAGCAGCACGCGCGCACTGCCAATGCCGGACACGTCGTGCAGCAACAAGGTGCTGCCGATGCGGCCTTCCATGTCGCCGCGCTGCAGCACGCGGCGCAGGTAACCTTTGGTGGCGTGATCGATTGCCGTGGCGGCGTCGCTCAGTGTCCTGCCGGCGTATACGCCGACCACGGTGCAGCCGCTGGCGTTGCGGCCCGGAACGAGGGGTTTTATGCTAAATTCCACGCGTCAACTCCTATGCGCATTAGGTTCTTTTCAGGAACATGTCTGGCGATCCGTGTCGTACCGCATTGTGTGCGGAACCGGCCATCGTGAGCATCGTTGAAACCCGGCGACAAGTGCGGCAAAAACATGTGCAAGACGTGCAACACACCGTGCAGCAACACACCGGCATCCAGCATCATCCATTGATTATCTGCGCGTTCATTTCAAAAAGCAAAATGCCGGCATGATTTTCCGCTCTGCATTGCTGCGTGAACTTGCGACCTCGGCGGTCGCGATATTCCTGGTCCTGCTCGGCATTTCCATTACCACCCAGCTGGTGCGTCTTCTGGGTCAGGCAGCCAGCGGGCTGATAACCTCCACGGGTGTCGTTGCCCTGCTCGGGTTCACACTGGTCGGCTACCTGCCGATCCTGCTCTCGGTGACACTGTTCATTGCGGTGTTGATGACGCTGACCCGCAGTTACCGGGATTCGGAAATGGTGGTGTGGTTTTCCTGCGGCCTCGGTCTGACCCGCTGGATCCGGCCGGTGCTGACTTTTTCCCTGCCGCTGGTGCTGACGATTGCGCTGCTGTCGCTGTTGCTCTCGCCATGGGCGGTGCAGAAGGCCGAGGATTTTCGCCGCCAGATGGACAGCCGCGATGAAGTGGCGCAGGTGACGCCGGGCGTGTTCCATGAATCGCGCCGGGCCGACCGGGTGTACCTGGTTGAGGAGGTTGCCGGCAAGGCCAACCTGGTGGCCAATGTGTTTGTCAGCTCGACCCAGAACGGCAAGCTCGGCGTGATGGTCGCGCAGAGCGGTTTCCAGGAAACCGCAGCCAACGGCGACCGTTTCCTGGTGTTGCTTAACGGCCGTCGTTACGAGGGTGAGCCAGGCTCCCCTGAATACAAGATTTTCGAGTTCGGGCGTTACGCGATGCGCATCGAGACTGCGGAGTCCGTGGCTCGGGCACCCACGACCAAGACCATGTCGACATTGGACCTGATGCGCGATCCGGATCCGCGCAATCTCGGCGAATTGTCCTGGCGCGTGGGCCTCCCCGCGAGCGCGCTGATTCTGTGCCTGCTGGCCATTCCGCTGTCGTTCGTGAATCCCCGCGCCGGCCGCTCGATGAACATCGTGCTGGCGATACTGGTGTACATGGTCTACAGCAATCTGCTGTCGATCATGCAGGCGTCTATCGCGCAGTCCCGGATTGATTTTTTCATCGGCATGTGGGGCGTGCATGCGGCCATGGTGCTGCTGCTGCTGGGAATGTTCTATCGGCGGCTTTCGGTGTTCTCGTTGTGGCGGCTGCTGCGGTGAGGACGCTGCGCAACTATGTGGCACGGGAAGTCGCGATGGCGACTTTTCTGGTGTTCGTCGCGTTGCTGCTGCTGTTCGCGTTTTTTGATCTGGTGGAGCAAATGAAGGATCTCGGGCGTGGCGGCTACCAGTTGCGCCACATCCTGCTACACGTGCTGCTGTCTGCCCCGAATCATGTCTATGAGCTGTTTCCGATTGCCGCGTTGATCGGCACGCTGTTTGCGCTGGCGCAACTGGTGGCGAGCTCGGAATACACGGTGATGCGCGCCTCCGGCGTGTCGCTGGTGCGCATAGTGGGCGCGCTTGCGACTGTGGGCGTGGCGTTCGGCGCGCTGACTTTTGTTGTCGGCGAGTTTGTCGCGCCGCCCGCCGAACAGTACGCGCAGAGGCTGCGCTCGCAGGCGATTTCCGGCATCGTGGCGCAGGAGTTTCGCTCCGGTTTGTGGATCAAGGACGGCACCGCTTTTGTGAATGTGCTCGAGGTCACACCTTCCGGTGGACTTAAGGGGCTGCGGATTTACGAATTCGATGCAAACTACCGCCTGCGCAATCTCCGCTTTGCCGCAGGCGCGGAGTACAAGGGCGACAACCGCTGGCAACTGATGGATGTTGCGCAAACGACCTTTGAGGGTTTGAAAACGCGGGTGAGCAATATTGAGCGCATGGACTGGCAGTCGGTGCTCGAACCGGCGTTGCTCACGGTGCTGCTGGTCAAGCCGGAGAAAATGTCGGCGTGGAGCCTGTATTCCTACGCACAGCATCTGAAGGAGAACCGGCAGAAGGCGCTGCGCTATGAAATCGCCCTGTGGATCAAGCTCCTGTACCCGGTGGCGGTGCTGGTGATGATGGTGCTGGCGCTGCCGTTCGCCTACTTCCAGAGCCGTCAGGGGGGGGTCGGTGCAAAGTTGTTCGCCGGCATCATGCTGGGGCTGGCATTTCATTTCCTCAATCGCCTGTTCGGGCATCTGGGGCTGCTCTATGACTGGCCGCCGTTCTCCAGCGCCGTGGTGCCGACGATGCTGTTCCTCAGCATTGCGCTGGGCATGATGTGGTGGCAGGAACGGCGCTGAGCCTGCTACTCATCCGCTGACGACCAACCGGGTTCCGGCCAGCCGGTCGTGCAGAAACTGCCCGTCGCGGTCGATCAAAGCCCAGATGATTGACAGGCCCAGCAGCAGATAACCGGCGGTTGCGAGAGCGGCGCGCAATAACGCCCGCGGCACTTCGACGGGGGTGCCATTGACGGTTTCAAGGCGCATGCGCCAGGTTTTCATCGGCAGCGTCTGCCCGCTGCGCTGCCACTGCCAGACAAAATAAGCAGCACATGCTGCGCTGCCGATCACCTGAGTGAACAGCCGCGCGTACCCGGGATTGGTGATTTGCGCCAAGGCTGCTGCAGCGCCGCCGGCGGTCAGCACGACCACGGTGAGAAGCAAAATCTCGTAGACGAGGCTGAGCAGGCGTCTGCCGATGCCTGGCGTTCTGGAGCTTGCCGTCACTGCCGTTGGGTTGAGGGTGCTGGAGCAGAACCGGTGCCCGGTGTGATGAGTTCGCCAACCGGTGGATCAAACGGAGTTTCGGACTGGGCCAGGGAACTTTTGTAGTCGCGGTATTGCTTGGCCATGTTGCGGCGCTGTTCCGGAGTCAGTTTTTTCAGTTCCTTGTAGCGGTCCCGCGCGGCCTGGCGCTGGGCAGGAGTCAGCGCGGCCCAGTCTTTCATCCGTTTCTGCAGCCGCTGCTGGTCGGCAGGCTTCATTTTCGGATAACGGTCGGCGATGGCGACCCATTTTTTGCGCCGCGTGGAATCCATTTCGGGCCACTCTGCGGCAAGGGGGGCGAGCACCTGTTGCTGCGCGGGCGCGAGTTCCGACCAAGTCGGTTTTACGGGTTTAGCGCCCTGTTTTGCAGGCTGTGCGGCGACGGCAGGAAGCGCAAGGCATAGCCAGAGGATCAGCGCGATTGCCGGTTTAGCCATGAATCGAAGCCCTTGTCGAGGTAGGCATCGATCGGCAGGTCGTCGGTCAGCAACCGAACGTCAAGATCGGCCAATTCATTATTTTGCCAGCTGCCGGATTGCCAGTAACCGATGCTGATCAGCCCCATGACCAGCAGGGCAATGGGCAGCGCGTAGTGCAGGCCCGTGGCCGGACGGTCGCTGTTTCGCGATGACCATGATCCTGCCCAGGCGAGTTTCCAGCCCGGCGCTGTGCGAAATCCGGCCAGCGCGTGTTTACGTGCTGCCGCCAGTTTTGCCACGGTGTCGCCACCCATGTCGCGGGTACTGCGGTCGAGCACCCGGGCGATTTTTTTCGCGGTCTCGTGTTCATGGGCATTCATAGCTCAATTCCCTGTTTTCTGAGCAATATCGCCAATGCATGCGTGGCCCGGGAGCAATGCGTTTTAACGCTACCCTCCGAGCATCCCATGGCTTTAGCGGTTTCGGCGACATCCAGTTCCTCCCAGTAACGCAACATGAATGCCTGACGTTGACGCAGCGGCAGAGTTGCCACGGCTTTCTCAATAAAATCAAGAACTTGTTTCTGTTCAAACTGTTCGGCAGGGCGGTTGGCGACTTTCGAGGTGTTGTCGACTTCCAAGGTTTCCAGCGGATCATAGTCTTCGTCGGCGTCGCTGCCAAACAGCGTGCTGAGCGGGGTGAGCCAGGCGGAGCGTACTTTCTGGCGGCGGAAGAAGTCGCGGATGGCGTTCTGCAGGATGCGCTGGAATAGCATCGGGAACTCGGTGACCGGGCGGTCCGAGTATTTCTCCGAGAGTTTAAACATGGCGTCCTGCACGATATCCAGCGCAAGATGTTCATCCCGCACGGAAAATACCGCCTGCTTGAACGCCCTGCGCTCGACTCCGGCCAGGAAATCCGCGAGTTCCTTGTATGTGGCCAGCTGGGTGCCTTTTTTTATGTGCCGGCGCCGATGGTGGCGCGACGGGGGCTCGGAAATCCTTGGGTTCGCGGCATCTTAGCAAAACAGCGGGTTGAGGCAAGGGCTGTTTAGTGTGCTCTGCAAACGCTTGTATCCTGCTGTTTACAGAGATATTTTGCTTGACCGACGGAGCTTCGCGCGGTAACGTTTCCGGTTTCCTCCTCGCCTTAAACTCGCGTTGAGCGTTCCAACATGAGCGGGTCCAAAATCATGCAATTGTCGGGTGCAGAGATCGTTGTGCGCTGCCTGCAGGAAGAAGGCATAGACCATATCTTCGGATATCCGGGCGGCGCTGTGTTGTTCCTGTATGACGAGCTGTTCAAACAGGACAAAGTCAAACATGTGCTGGTTCGCCACGAGCAGGCGGCGGTGCATGCGGCCGATGCCTACGCGCGGTCCACCCACAAGGTCGGCGTCGCGCTGGTGACCTCCGGTCCCGGCGTGACCAATGCGATCACCGGCATCGCCACAGCGTACATGGATTCCATCCCGATGGTGATCCTGACCGGGCAGGTGCCTACCCACGCCATCGGCGAAGATGCTTTTCAGGAGTGCGATACCGTCGGCATCACGCGTCCCTGCGTGAAGCACAATTTCCTGGTGAAGGACGTCAAGGATCTGGCGCTGACCATCAAGAAAGCGTTTTACATCGCGTCCACGGGCCGGCCGGGTCCGGTGGTGGTCGATATCCCCAAAGACATCACCGCAATGAAGGCGGACTTCGAATATCCGAAGTCGATCAGCATGCGTTCGTATAACCCCGTGGTCAAAGGGCACGCCGGGCAGATCAAGAAAGCCGTGAAACTGTTGCTCGAAGCCAAGCGCCCGATGATTTATGCCGGCGGCGGCGTGATCCTCGGCAATGCTTCGGCGGAACTGACCCAGCTGGTGAAGCTGATCGGGTTTCCGTGCACCAACACGCTGATGGGGCTGGGCGGGTTCCCGGCCACCGACCGCCATTCGCTCGGCATGCTTGGCATGCATGGCACCTACGAGGCCAACATGGCCATGCAGCATTGCGATGTGCTGCTGGCCGTTGGCGCACGTTTCGATGATCGCGTGATCGGCAATCCCAAACATTTTTTCGAGCAGCCGCGCCAGATTATCCATATCGACATTGATCCCGCCTCCATATCCAAGCGCGTGAAAGTTGATGTGCCGGTGGTGGGTAATGTGGGCGAGGTGCTGAAAGAGCTGATTCGCCAGATCGAAGCGGCGCGCGGCGGTCCGGACAAGGAATCACTGAAGGCATGGTGGGCGCAGATCGAGCAGTGGCGCGGACGCGACTGCCTCAAGTACGACCGCTCAAGTGCGATCATCAAGCCGCAGTTTGTGATCGAGAAGCTCTACCAGGTGACCAAGGGTGATGCATTCATCACCTCCGACGTCGGCCAGCATCAGATGTGGGCGGCGCAGTTCTACAAATTCGACAAGCCGCGGCGCTGGATCAATTCCGGCGGCCTGGGCACGATGGGGGTTGGCCTGCCATACGCGATGGGCGTGCAGATGGCGCATCCCAGGGCGACGGTTGCCTGCGTGACCGGCGAAGCGTCGATTCAGATGTGCATCCAGGAATTGTCGACCTGCAAGCAATATCGTTTACCGGTGAAGCTGGTGAACCTGAACAACCGTTACATGGGCATGGTGCGGCAGTGGCAGGAATTTTTCCATGGCAATCGCTACGCAGAGTCGTACATGGATGCGCTGCCGGATTTCGTCAAGCTGGCCGAGGCTTATGGTCATGTCGGCATGCGCATCGACAAACCGGCGGATGTCGAGCCGGCGCTGAAGGAGGCCTTTGCCCGCAAGAAGGATCTGGTGTTCCTCGACTTCATCACCGACCAGACTGAAAATGTGTTTCCGATGGTGCCGGGCGGCAAGGGCCTGTCGGAAATGATCCTGGTCTGACGCCATGAGACACATCATTTCGGTTTTGCTGGAAAACGAAGCGGGCGCGCTATCCCGGGTGGCCGGACTTTTTTCGGCGCGCGGCTACAACATCGAATCGCTGACCGTGGCGCCGACCGAGGACGCAACGCTGTCGCGGATGACCATCGTCACCTCCGGGTCTGACGACGTCATCGAGCAGATCAACAAACAGTTGAACAAGCTGGTGGATGTGGTCAAAGTCGTCGATCTTTCCGAGGGCGATCACATCGAGCGCGAACTGATGCTGGTCAAGGTGCGCGCGATCGGCAAGGATCGTGAGGAAATGAAGCGCATGGCGGACATTTTTCGCGGGCGTATCATTGACGTCACCGACAAGGATTACACAATAGAGCTGACCGGGCCGGGTTCGAAGCTCGACGCGTTCCTGAAAGCCATCGACCAGACCGCTATTCTGGAAACTGTCCGCACCGGCGCTTCCGGCATCGGCCGCGGCGAACGCATTTTAAAGGTTTGAGGGGGCGGGCAGGGCGCTTGCCATGCCTGCGCATGATTACCGTTTACGTTTCAAACAGAGGAAGAAATGAAGATTTTTTACGATAAAGACGCTGATCTTTCGCTGATCAAGCGCAAGCAGGTTGCCATCATCGGTTACGGTTCGCAGGGCCATGCCCACGCGAACAATCTGAAAGATTCCGGAGCCAAGGTTACCGTGGGGCTGCGCAAGGACGGCGCCTCCTGGAGCAAGGCAAAAAAAGCCGGTATTGCCGTCAAGGAAGTCGGTGATGCGGTAAGAGGCGCCGACCTGGTGATGATCCTGCTGCCGGATGAACTCCATGCCGACGTTTATCGAAACGAGATCGAGCCCAATATCAAAAAGGGCGCGACGCTGGCGTTTGCCCACGGCTTCAACATCCATTTCAACCAGGTTGAGCCACGTGTCGACCTCGACGTGATCATGATCGCGCCGAAAGGTCCCGGCCATCTGGTGCGTTCGACCTACACCCAGGGCGGCGGCGTGCCGGCGCTGATTGCGATCTACCAGAACCCGAGCAAGAATGCGCGTGACATCGCGCTGTCGTATGCGGCGGCGATTGGTGCAGCCCGTGCCGGTGTCATCGAAACCTCGTTCCGCGAGGAATGCGAGACCGATTTGTTCGGCGAGCAGGTGGTGCTGTGCGGTGGTGTGTCGGCGCTGATCCAGGCCGGCTTTGAAACGCTGGTCGATGCCGGCTATGCGCCGGAAATGGCTTATTTTGAGTGCCTGCACGAAGTGAAGCTGATCGTCGACCTGATCTACGAGGGCGGCATCGCCAACATGCGTTACTCGGTGTCGAATACCGCCGAGTACGGCGATTTCACGCGCGGGCCGCGCATTGTCACCGACGAAACGCGCGCGGAAATGCGCAAAATCCTCACCGAAATTCAGACCGGTCAGTTTGCCAAGGAATTCATCCTGGAGAACAAGGCCGGGGCCCCGACGCTCAAGGCATTGCGGCGCATCGGTCAGGCGCATCAGGTGGAAGTTGTCGGCGCGAAACTGCGCGACATGATGCCCTGGATCAAGAAAAACCGCCTGGTTGACCAGTCGAAAAACTAACGAACGCGTGAAAGGCGGTTTGCGCCGGGGAAATCGTCTCGAACGGCGAGCCCTGCGTAAACCGCCTTTCGCCATTTGTTGATGACCCACTATCCCCATCCGATCATCGCCCGCGAAGGCTGGCCGTTCATCGCTACAGCGCTGGTGGTGGCCGCTGGCGTGCACGGTTACGCAGGTTTCGGCTGGGCGGCGTTCCCGTGGCTGATCCTGCTTTTCATGGTGCAGTTCTTCCGCGATCCGCCGCGGCAGATTCCCGCGGAAGCCAGGGCAGTGCTGTCGCCCGCGGACGGGCGCATTGTTTCCGTGGAAAAAACGCGCGACCCTTACCTCGAACGCGACGCGCTGAAGATCAGCGTGTTCATGAACGTGTTCAATGCGCATTCCAACCGCAGCCCGGTGGATGGCGTGGTGGAGAAGACCTGGTATTTTCCCGGCAAGTTTTTCAACGCCGATCTGGCCAAGGCTTCCACGGAGAACGAGCGCGCGGTGATTTACCTGCGGACACCGGCTGGCCAGGATGTGACCTGCGTGCAGGTCGCCGGACTGATTGCCCGGCGCATCCTCTGTTACGCCAAAGAGGGGCAGCAACTGGCGCGTGGTGAGCGTTTCGGATTTATCCGTTTTGGTTCCCGCGTCGATGTTTATCTGCCGCTTGCGGCGTTGCCGCGGGTGAGCGTTGGCGACAAGGTCTACGCAACCGAGACCGTGCTGGCGGCGTTGCCTTGACGCCCGGTGTGCGGCGGACTTCCCTGACGCTGCCCTGGTCTATGGTTTAAGATTGCCCACCATGTCCGAATTCAAGGAACACAAACAGTTCATCAAATCCCGCTTTGCGCGGCGCGGGATCTATTGGCTGCCCAACATGTTCACTCTCGCGGCGCTGTTTGCCGGCTTCTATGCCATCGTGCAGGCGGTAGGCGGTCGCTTTGAACAGGCGGCGATTGCGATATTCGTGGCGCTGGTGCTCGACGGCCTGGATGGTCGCGTGGCGCGGCTGACGCATACCCAAAGCGCGTTCGGCGCCGAACTCGACAGTCTCTCCGACATGGTGTCGTTCGGCGTGGCGCCGGCGCTGGTGGTTTATGTGTGGGCGCTGAAGGACTTCGCCGCAATGAATACCGTGCCGCTGCTCGGGCCGTGGCTGTCCGCGAAACTCGGCTGGATTGCGGCTTTTGTCTATTGCGCCTGCGCGGCGTTGCGGCTCGCGCGCTTCAATACCAACATCGATGTTGTCGACAAACGTTTTTTCCAGGGACTGCCCAGCCCCGCGGCGGCGGCACTGGTTGCCGGGCTGGTGCTGGCGATGAGCGAATATCAGGTCAAGGGCGCCGACGTGAAATGGCTGGCCTGGGGGCTGACGCTGGTGGCTGGTCTGACCATGGTCAGCAATCTGCGTTTCTACAGCGGCAAGGACATCAACCTGCGCAAAAGCGTACCGTTTTCAGTGGTGGTCGCCATTGCGCTGGGTTTTGTGCTGCTGATCTCTTTTGCGAACACGATACCCGAACTCCTGTTCACGCTGTTCGGGCTGTACGGTCTTTCAGGATATGCACTTTGGGTTTATGACCGGTTCCGCCGCAAAACCCCGCTGCCGGCGACCCCAGAGTAGTCGGCTTGCACGGCCGGAAAAAAGCCGATATATTTCCCGGTATGGATCGTTTAACGCAGACCCAAAAATCCCGAAAGCTTTTGACTCAAAAGCTTTTCTCCGTTGCCGCGCTTGCGCTGGCCGGTCTGCTGCTGCGCGGCCGCGCGCACTAACCCCCCCCTCCCATTTTGCAGTTTCAGTCCGGCCCGGAACACGGTGCCGGGAATCCCGATTCCGGGCGCGCAGTGTTTGCGCCCTGCGTAAAGATTGAGGTTTGAATCATGGCCAAAGAAAAATTGATCATATTTGATACGACGATGCGTGACGGCGAGCAGAGCCCCGGCGCGTCAATGAGCAAGGACGACAAACTCCGCATCGCGCGCCAGCTGGAGCGCATGCGCGTGGACATTATCGAGGCCGGATTCCCGGCCGCCAGTGACGGCGATTTCGAGTCGGTGCAGGCCGTCGCGCGTGCGATCAAGGACAGCACCGTCTGTGGACTGGCACGCGCCAACGAAAAGGACATTCGCCGCTGTGGCGAAGCGGTCCGGGTGGCCGCGCGACCACGGGTGCATACCTTCATTGCGACGTCGCCGATCCACATGGAAAAGAAGCTGCGCATGGAACCTTCACAGGTCATCGATCAGGCGGTGCGTGCGATCAAATGGGCGCGTGAATACACCGACAACGTCGAGTTTTCCCCGGAAGACGCCGGCCGTTCGGATCTCGATTTCCTCTGCCGCATCCTCGAGCAGGTGATCAAGGCCGGCGCGACAACCATCAACGTGCCGGACACCGTGGGCTATACGCTGCCTGACCAGTTCGGGCGGCTTATCAAGAATCTGCGCGAACGGATTCCGAATGCCGATCAGGCGGTCTGGTCGGTGCATTGTCATAACGATCTCGGCCTGGCGGTGGCCAACTCGTTGGCCGCAGTACAGAACGGCGCGCGCCAGGTGGAATGCACCATCAACGGCCTCGGCGAACGTGCCGGCAATGCCGCGCTCGAGGAAATTGTCATGGCCGTGCGTACCCGCCAGGATCTTTTTACCTGCGATACCAATATCGATGCGACGCAGATCGTGCCGGCCTCGAAACTCGTGTCCGGCATCACCGGTTATCCGGTGCAGCCGAACAAGGCCATCGTCGGCGCCAATGCGTTTGCGCATGAGTCGGGTATTCACCAGGACGGCGTGCTGAAACACCGTGAAACATACGAAATCATGAGTGCGGAATCGGTGGGCTGGACCACCAACCGGCTGACGCTGGGCAAACTGTCCGGGCGCAATGCTTTCAAGACCCGTTTGCACGAAATCGGTGTTGACCTGGAATCGGAAGAGGCACTCAATGCCGCGTTCAAACGCTTCAAGGAGCTCGCCGACAAGAAGCGCGAGATTTTCGACGAGGATCTGCACGCGCTGATTACCGAAGAGAACCTCGAACACATCGAGAACGAGCGTTACAACCTCGTTTCGCTGACCGCGCATTCCGAGACTGGCGAACAACCCTACGCGCGTATCATCATCTCCGATGATGGAAAGGAGTTGCCGTCACAGTCGGAAGGCAGCGGACCGGTGGATGCTGCGTTCAAGGCCATAGAGGCGCTGGTGACAAGCAAGGCCGAACTGCTGCTGTATTCGGTCAATGCCATCACCACCGGCACCGATGCCCAGGGCGAGGTCACCGTGCGGCTGTCGAAGGACGGGCGCATCGTCAACGGCCAGGGCGCAGACACCGATATCGTGGTGGCTTCCGCCAAGGCCTACATCAACGCGCTGAACAAACTCTGCGCCAAAGCGGAACGGCTGAATCCGCAGCTGTAACCGCGGTGCGGGCGGACGGCGGGAAGGGCGGGCATGCTGAAATGGCTGATTACGCTGCTTGTCGTCCTGTTTGCACTGGGCCTGTTGCGGCCGGTGCTGGTCAAACTGGGCTTGGGCCGGCTGCCCGGTGACCTGGAAGTGCAGCATCGCGGACGGAAGTTTTATGTTCCGCTGGCCACCAGTGTCATTTTTTCAGTGCTGATTACGCTGCTGTTGTGGATGACCTGATCGCCCGGCTGGCGCGGATCCAGGCAATCGCTGCAACAAAAAACACCATCGACAATACGATTTCCGCGATGGCGAGGCTGGCGCTCATGCCCCGGTCGGACCACGCACGCACCACCCCTTCGGTGAAGTAGGCGAGGATCAGCATGGTTGATGCGCGGCAGGTGTAGATCCGGCCGCGTGTGATGCCCGGCGCGATCCACAGCAGCGGCAGCACCTTCAGTGCCAGCCATGAGCCCCCCGGCCGCAACGGCGCCAGCCACAGTTCCCAGGCGAGACACAGCAACAGCAGTGCGTAAAGGCTGGCGGTGGCCGCTATGCGCCAGCCGCGCACGGCCTGCACTGCAGTCATTTCGCCAACTGCAGTGCGGTCTCGGCGAGCCGCCGGCCCAGCAGCAGGCAGAGTTTTTTCTCGTCCGAGGAGATCGGCAGGTCGCTGGCCGCGCCGGCATGGTGGCTGGCACCGTAAGGTGTGCCGCCGGTTTTGGTGGTCAGCAGTTCCGGTGCCGAATACGGCAACCCGACGATCAGCATGCCGTGATGCAGCAGCGGCAGCATCATCGAGATCAGCGTGGTTTCCTGGCCGCCGTGCAGGCTGGCGGTCGAGGTGAACACGGCGGCGGGTTTGCCCGCCAGTGTGCCTTTGAGCCACAGGCCCGATGTGGAATCCCAGAAGTATTTCATCGGCGCCGCCATGTTGCCGAAGCGCGTCGGCGAGCCCAGCGCAAGTCCTGCGCAGTCTTCGAGGTCACGTAGTTCGGCATAGGGCGCGCCGGCTTCCGGCACCGATGGCTCCGTAGCCTCGCTGGTGGTTGATACGCGCGGCACCGTGCGCAGGCGTGCCGTGGCGCCGGCCTGTTCGATGCCGCGCGCGATCAACTGCGCCATTTCACGCGTTGCGCCGTGGTGGCTGTAATAGAGCACAAGAATCTCGATCATCGCTACAGGCATCCGTTCAGTGTTTTGTTCCGGGTGCGGACGGCGGCAAGTAGCGCCAGGGGCCTTCCCAGGCCCGCCGTACCGTATCCGGGTATTCCGCCTTGCCCAGGCTGCCGTTGTAACGGCCCAGTGCGCGGAACAGGTCGCCGCTTTCGATATCGAGATAGTGGCGCAGGATTACGCAGCCGTAACGCAGGTTGGTGCGCAGGTGAAACAGGTTCTGATCAGCAGTGCCGATCAGTTTTGCCCAGAACGGCATCACCTGCATGTAGCCGCGTGCACCGACGCTGGACACCGCGTATTTGCGGAACGCGCTCTCGACCTGGATCAGGCCCAGCACGAGTTGCGGGTCGAGTCCCGCGCGTTTGGCCTCGTAGTGCACCGTGACCAGCAATTCCTCGCGCTCCACACGGCCGGGTATTCGTTTCGCCAGTCGCGACGACATGGCGGCGAGCCAGGCGCGGGCTTCGTGTTCGTTGTCAAAGGCGAGGAAGGGCACGGCATGATCGGCAATCTCGCGGCTCAGCGAGGCTTGCACACTCGCCGACAGCGGTTCGTATTTCTGCCCGCCGCCATGGCTGACCAGCGGTGCCAGCAGCAGCACGAATCCGCAGCATGCAGCGGCGATGCTGTCCCGGGTCACTCCTCGCATACCATTGATTTTATTAATATTTTTGCCTCATTCAGAGGCAGGTTGCGGGCTTCGGTATCGCGCCGGCCCTTGTACTCGATCTGACCTTCCTTCAAACCGCGGTCACCGATGACGACGCGGTGCGGCACCCCGATCAGCTCCATGTCGGCGAACATCGCGCCGGGGCGTTCGTCGCGGTTGTCGAGCAGCACATCGATGCCTTCGTTCAGCAGTTCGGCGTACAGCAGGTCGGCGGCAGCTTTGACCGCGGCACTCTTGTGATAACCGATGGGTACGATGGCGACAGCGAAGGGCGCGATGGCGCACGGGAACATGATGCCGCGTTCGTCGTGGTTCTGCTCGATGGCTGCGGCGACAATGCGCGTGACACCGATGCCGTAACAGCCCATTTCCATGATCTGTGTTTTGCCCGACTCGTCGAGGAAGCCCAGCTTGAGGGCCTCGGAGTATTTGGTGCGCAACTGGAAAATGTGACCGACTTCGATGCCGCGGCAGAGTTCCAGCGTGCCCTTGCCGTCGGGCGAGAGATCACCGGTAACAACATTGCGGATATCGGCGACAGCCGGCTCGGCAAAATCGCGACCGATGTTGGCACCGGTGTAATGATGATCGTTGGTGTTAGCGCCGGTGACAAAATCCGCCATCGCCATCACTGAGCGATCTGCGATCACCGTGCCGGCGAATCCCGCAGGCCCCAGCGAGCCGGGCTCAGCACCGAATGCGTCGCGTATCGCTTCCACGGACGAGAACGTCACCGGCTGTTTGAGTTGCGCCAGCTTGCCGGCCTTGATCATGTTCAGTTCATGATCGCCGCGCACCAGCAACAGCACCGGTTTGCCGTCGGCGCCGTCAACCACCACGGCCTTGACGGTTTGTTGTGCCGGGACTTTGAGGAAGGCGCACAGCTCGGCGATGGTTTTGACGCTCGGCGTAAGTATTTTCTGCAGCGTCTGTGTCGCCGCCGGGCGCGGCGTTGCGGGTGCCACGGCTTCCGCCAGTTCGAGGTTCGAGGCGTAATCCGATTGTGGGCAATAGGCGATGGCGTCTTCGCCGGAGTCGGCAAGCACATGGAATTCGTGCGAACCGGTGCCGCCGATCGAGCCGGTGTCGGCAGCGACCGCGCGGAACTTAAGTCCGAGCCGCGTGAAAATACGGCTGTAGGTGTCGTGCATATTGCGGTATTCGCGCACCAGATCGTCGTAATTGACATGGAATGAATAGGCGTCTTTCATGATGAACTCGCGTCCGCGCATGACCCCGAAACGCGGCCGGATCTCGTCGCGGAACTTGGTCTGGATCTGGTAAAAATTCAGCGGCAGCTGACGGTAGCTCTTGATTTCGCGGCGTACCACGTCGCTGACGACTTCCTCATGTGTCGGGCCGAAACAGAAATCGCGCTGGTGGCGGTCCTTGATGCGCAGCAATTCCGGACCGTACTGTTCCCAGCGCCTCGATTCATGCCACAGTTCGGCGGGCTGCACGGCCGGCATCAGCAGTTCGATGGCGCCGCCGCGGTTCATTTCCTCGCGGATGATCATTTCGACCTTGCGCAGCACGCGCAGGCCCAGCGGCATCCAGGTGTATACGCCGCTGGTCAGGCGTTTGATCAGGCCGGCACGCAGCATGAGCTTGTGGCTGATGACTTCCGCTTCGGAAGGCGCTTCCTTCAGCGTCGAAATGAAAAACTGCGAGACACGCATGCCTGTTCCCGATCCGATAAAACCCTTATTCTACCGAACCCTACGACCAACCTTGTGAAACTCGGGCTGTAACCACGCATGAAATTCCTGCCCAAATGGCGTTTGCGCAAGCCGGCCGAAGACGCCGAAACGGTTTATGTCAGCGAGAAGTTCGGTGTGCGTTCACTGCACATCGGCAGCGACACCGTGCAAAGCGCCATGCGCATCACGCGGCCGAACGATTTGGAGCTGTCCTATACGCGGTCGATGATGGCCTGCCTGTTGTTCCAGACCGATCCGCGCAATGTGCTGATGATCGGTCTGGGTGGCGGCTCGGTGGCCAAGTATGTGTATCACCAGTTTCCCGAGGCGAAAGTGCGCGTGCTGGAGCTGGATCTGCAGGTGGTGGCGATTGCCCGGCAATGTTTCCTGGTGCCGCCGGATGATGCGCGGTTCCAGGTCATCATCGGTGACGGTGCCGAATACATGGCGCGACGTGATGCGCGGGTTGACCTGATCATGGTTGACGGTTACGACGCGGAATCGCATGTCGAGGAGCTGGCAACGCGCGAGTTCTACAGCGATTGCCGCGCCCGGCTCAGTGCCGGCGGTGTGCTGGTGGTGAACCTGTGGGGTGGCGACCGCCAGTTCAACGAAGTGCTCAAACGGATTGAGGATGTGTTTTCCGAGGGCACCCTGTGCCTGCCGGCGCGCAAACCGGGCAATGTGATTGCCTTTGGCTTCCGCGACCCGCCGGGGCCGATGCTCTGGGCGGACCTGGAATGCCGGGCGTCAGAGCTGGAAACGCGCCTCGGACTGGAGTTCCCGCTGTTCGTCGCCGGGCTGCGCACCATGAACCGCTGCGATGCCGCCCGCCTTTACGCCCGAAATCTATAGAGGTTGCGGGCTTTCAATGCCCGGGGATTTGTGAAAAAATCAATTCCATATGATTAACAGATTCGGGGATGCCCATGATCGACAGAGATGGCTATCGCCCCAACGTTGGAATCGTTTTATGCAATTGCAAAAACGAGGTGTTTTGGGGTAAACGGGTACGCGAACATTCGTGGCAGTTTCCGCAGGGCGGAATTAATGGCGGTGAACGCCCGGAAGCGGCGATGTACCGCGAATTGCACGAAGAAGTCGGCTTGAAACCGGAGCATGTGCAGGTGCTGGGACGCACCCGGGACTGGCTGCGCTACGAGGTGCCGGTGCGCTGGCTGCGGCGCGAGTGGCGCGGCAATTACCGCGGCCAGAAACAGATCTGGTTCCTGCTGCGAATGGTCGGGCGTGATTGCGATGTCTGTCTGCGTGCCTCGGAAAAACCAGAATTCGACGCCTGGCGCTGGCATGATTACTGGGCGCCGACCCAGGATGTCATCGAGTTCAAGCGCGGGGTTTACGAACAGGCATTGAACGAACTGTCACGGTTTCTGGTCAAGCGCCAGGATCAGCACAAACACCAGCGGGTACCGCTGGCCGGTGCATGACGGCTTGATATTCTCCATCCGGCATCCCGAAAGGCCGGCGGCCCACCGCGCGACGCACATCAACCACAGGTAAGCGAATATGGTACGCAATTACTCTGCAATCAAGCCTGTCAGCCTTCAGGTGGATAGTGGTTATGCTCAACCCACGCAGGCCGTTCTGGATCGCGTGCGCATCGACAGTCCTGCGCGCGATGTCATGACCGATTTCACCAAAATCACTGCGGTCATCATCCTGCAGGGGGACAGTGCCGACGAAGCCCACCTGCGGATGATCCAGCGTGGTGTGCGTCTGCTGCTGGTGGTTGATGCGGATCGCCGCGTGCAGGGTATCGTCACTGCGAACGATGTGCTGGGTGAAAAACCGGTCAAAACGGCGGTGCAGCGCGGCGTACCGCGCAGCGAGGTGCGGGTCCGCGACATCATGACACCGCGCGCCACGCTGGAAGCACTGGAGATTCGTGAGGTCGAAGCCGCGACAGTTGGGCATGTCGTGGCCACGCTGAAAGCTGCCGGCCGCCAGCACACGCTGGTTGTTGATCTCGATGCCAAGGGGCAACAACGGGTTCGAGGCGTATTTTCGGCGACACAGATTGCGCGCCAACTGGGGATTGCCATCACGATCGAAGTCGTGGCGCGGACTTTCGCGGATATCGAGGCCAGCCTCGGTCATTAAGTCTGGATTGCCGCGCATCGGCCGGGCTTTACTGTTGACTCCCTTCCGGGGTTTCACTTACACTTCATTTACAGATTAGATTTAGTCTAAATATCTGTGGAGCATGGTTTGCCGCGGTACGCGCTTTGTATTCGCAGTATATAAGTAAACTATTGTTTTTAAAGGAGTTTTTATGCAGCTCAAAAATTCGCAGACCCACGGAAACCTGAAAGCCGCGTTTGCCGGCGAATCCCAGGCCAACCGCCGTTACCTCTACTTTGCAGCCAAAGCCGACGTCGAAGGTCAGAACGATGTGGCGGTGGTGTTCCGTTCCACCGCCGAAGGTGAAACCGGCCACGCCCACGGCCACCTGGAGTACATGGAAGCCTGTGGCGACCCCGCAACCGATCTGCCGATCGGCCGCACCCGCGAGAACCTGAAGGCCGCGATTGCCGGTGAAACCCACGAGTACACCGACATGTACCCGGGCATGGCGAAAACCGCGCGCGACGAAGGTTTCGGCGAAATCGCCGACTGGTTCGAAACGCTGGCCAAAGCCGAGCGTTCGCACGCCAACCGTTTCCAGAAAGCCTTGGACGCACTGGCCGACTGATCAGGCATGTTGTTTGTGATGGAAAGAGGCGCGCCTGCGCCTCTTTCTTTTCTGACGCTGCAACTATTGAAAGCCCCATAAAATAATGACAAAAACATGCCCTTGCCCAGGTTGTCACGTTTTTGGAAAACATCGATAAACGGTACTGCTCACCATGACTGTACGCGAAGGTAGTCTCGAGGCCCCCACCAGGCACCCGCTGGACTGGCAATCGGCAGATTTTTACGACGAAGGCAAACTCAACCACGAGCTTGAGCGCGTTTTCGACATCTGCCACGGCTGCCGCCGCTGCGTGAATCTGTGCACGGCCTTTCCCAGGCTGTTCGATCTGGTCGATGAAAGCCCGACGCTGGAAGTCGACGGCATTCCCAAGAAGGATTACTGGGAAGTCATTGACCGCTGTTACCTCTGTGACATGTGTTACATGACCAAGTGTCCGTACGTGCCGCCACATGAATGGAATGTGGATTTCCCGCACCTGATGCTGCGTGCCAAGGCGGTCAAATTCCGCAAGGGCGAAACCTCATTCCGCGACAAGCTGCTGTCGAGCACCGATGCGCTGGGCAAGCTGGCGTCGATCCCGGTGGTGGTGCAGATGGTCAATGCTGCGAACAAGTCCGCACCGGTGCGCAAGGTCATGGACAGCGTGCTCGGCATTCACCAGGATCGCGTGCTGCCCGAGTACAACAGTGCGAAATTCCGCACGACGGCGAAACCTGATGCTTCGTTTCCGGTCAGGGACGGCAAAACTGCGCCGGGCAAGGTCGCGATATTTTCGACCTGTTATGTCAATTACAACGAGCCGGGCATCGGCCATGACCTGGTGAAAATTCTCGCCCACAACGAGGTTCCCGCGATCATCGTCGAAAAAGAAGCCTGCTGTGGCATGCCCAAGCTGGAACTGGGCGACCTCAAAGCCGTGGCACGCAACAAGGAACTGAATATCCCCGTGCTGGCGAAACTGGCACGTGAGGGGTACGCCATTCTGACCGCAGTGCCGTCGTGCACGCTGATGTTCAAGCAGGAACTGCCGCTGATGTTCCCTGATGATGCGGATGTACAGGCGGTGGGCGAGGCGATATTTGATCCCTTCGAATACCTGGTGCTGCGCCACAAGGACGGCCTGCTGAAAAAAGAATTCAGCCGGCCGCTGGGCAAGGTGTCGTACCACATTCCCTGCCACCTGCGGGTGCAGAACATGGGGCAGAAGACGCGCGAACTGCTGGAAATGATCCCGGATACGACTGTCACCACTGTAGAGCGCTGCGCCGGCCATGACGGCACCTGGGGTGTCAAGAGCGAGTACTTCGAGCAGTCGATGAAAATCGGCCGCCCGGTGTTCCGCCTGATGAACGACGCCGCGCCGGATTACATCAGCTCCGACTGCGCAATCGCCGGCCGCCATATCGAACAGGGGATTAATGAAAGCAAGGCGAGTGACGGTAAGGCTGACCCGGACCGCGGCGCAGCGCAAAAACAGCATCCCATTACATTGATACGCATTGCCTACGGACTTTGATACCCGCCATGCCCCACATTAGCCAAGACAGCCTGATGCCGCTCGAAACTTACGCCAGGGTGCGGCCTGAATTCCGTGCCAAGGTGATTGCACACAAAAAAGACCGTGCCATCCAGCTCGGTGCAAACGTGACGCTGATTTTCGAGGATGAGCTGACCATCCGTTACCAGGTGCAGGAAATGCTGCGCGCGGAAAAGATTTTTGAGCAGGCCGGCATTGTTGACGAACTGGAAGCCTACAACCCGCTGATTCCGGACGGCAGCAACTGGAAGGCGACCATGATGATCGAGTATCCCGATGAGAACGAGCGCCGCATCAAACTTGCGCAACTGATCGGGGTCGAGGATCGCGTCTGGGTGCAGGTTGCCGGATGTGACCGCGTGCATGCTATCGCGGACGAAGATCTGCAACGCGACAACGGGCAGAAAACGTCAGCCGTGCATTTCCTGCGCTTCGAGCTTGCCGCGACCATGGTTACTGCATTGCGTGGCGGCGCGGTGCTGGCGATGGGGGTGGATCATCCGAACTACGCCGCGACTGTCGTCCGGGTCGGGGATACGCTGAGCGCATCGCTGCTCGCCGATCTCGCCTAGATTGTCACGGGTGCCCGCGCCGGCGCCTGAGGCAGTACAATCCACGGCGTGAAAACCATACGTTTCAGATTCGCATGCTGGCTGGCCGCCGGCTGGCTGGTTGCCGGCCCGGCGCTGGCCCAGTGGGATGGCTGGGATTACGCATTCGACCGTGAAATCAAGCCTTGGGCCGAGATGCAGCAGCAGATCCCGGTTTATCCCGTGGATAACAACCTGATTCCGCTGGATGTCGGTTCCGCCACTTCCCATCGTTTTTTTGTCGACAGCAAGTCGGTATCTACCGGCACCGACGGCGTGGTGCGCTATACGTTAGTGATCAAAACCGCCGGCGGTGCAAGCAATGTGTCCTTCGAGGGCATTCGCTGCGAATCCCGGGAACAGAAATATTACGCCATCGGGCACAATGACCGGACTTGGGCCCGCGCCCGCAGTCCGCAGTGGCGATACATAGAATTCCAGAACATCAATGCACAGCACATTACGCTCTATGGCGAATACTTTTGCCGCAGGAAAATAATGGTGGAATCGGCCGGGCAGATTGTGCAGGCCTTGCGCCGTGGACCCGCGCGGGCCCCGACCGTCGACTGATTTGCTCTGCTAGAGCAGTACCAGATTATCGCGGTGTATCAGTTCCGGCGCGTCGACGTAGCCCAACTTGACCTCAATCTGGCCGGACGGCGTGCGCAGGATGGCGCAGGTGTCGGCGTAGTTGTAATTGATCAGCCCGCGGGCGATTTCCCGGCCTGATTCGTCCAGACAACTCACCACCTCGCCACGCTCGAAGTCCCCCGTCGCGGCGCAGACGCCGACCGGCAGCAGGCTTTTGCCGTCGATCAGCAGCGCTTTTACTGCACCCGCATCCAGAGTGACCCGGCCGCGCACCTGCAGGTGGTCGGCCAGCCATTGTTTGCGCGCGACAACCGTTGCCTGCTGCGCGAGCAACTGGGTACCGAGACGTTCTCCGGCGGCAAGCCGCAGCAGTACATCGGGTTCACGTCCCCAGGCGATGATGGTGTCTGCGCCGCTGCGCGCCGCGCGTTTGGCCGCGAGGATTTTGGTCAGCATGCCCCCGCGCGCAATGGCGCTGTCTGTCGATCCGGCGATGGTTTCCAGGTATGGATCACCGGCAACGCCGTCGGCGATGGGTTTGGCACCGGGATCCTTGCGCGGATCCGCGCTGTACAGCCCGCGCTGGTCGGTCAGGATCACCAGCGCGTCGGCTTCGATCAGGTTCGCGACCAGTGCGGCCAGGGTGTCGTTGTCGCCGAATCTGATTTCATCGATCGCCACCGTGTCGTTTTCGTTGATGACCGGGATGACGCCCAGGTCGAGCAGGGTTCGCAGGGTCGAACGCGCATTGAGGTAGCGTTTGCGGTCGGCGAGATCTTCGTGCGTCAGCAGGATCTGTGCCGTCAGCAATCCGTGGCTGCGGAAACAGGACTCGTACACCTGGACCATGCCCATCTGTCCGACGGCTGCTGCCGCCTGCAGTTCATGCAGCGCATGCGGTCTGCGGGGCCAGCCCAAGCGCTGCATGCCTTCGGCAATGGCGCCGCTGGAGACCAGCACGATCTGTCGTCCGTCACTTTGCAGGCGCGCGATCTGTTCTGCCCAACCGGTCAGTGCGCCATGATCCAGGCCCTGTCCGGCATTGGTCACCAGGCCACTGCCGACCTTGACCACCAGCCGCCGCGCTTTTTTGATGACGGATTCCATGGCTGGTTGCGCGCTCATGCGGCGTCGGCGTCGGCTTTCCGTTGCGTCGTTGTTTTGCGCCCGGCGCTGTTTTCGACGTGTTCCATCACCGCAAATGTCATCGCCCGGCATCCTTCTCCTGTCAGCGCTGAAATATTAAAGCTTTTGCGTTTGATGCCCAACTTTTTCAGCAGCGCCTGCACCAGTTTGCCGCGCTCGGCTTCGGGAATCAGGTCGAGTTTGTTGAACACCAGCCAGCGTGGCTTGCGATACAGGGCTTCGTCATATTTGCGCAGCTCGCGCACCAGGGCCTTGGCGTCGCGCACCACATCGGCTGCGGGGTCGGGCGGCATGACATCGATGATGTGCAGCAACAGCCGCGTGCGCGCGAGGTGGCGCAGGAACTGGTGGCCCAGTCCCGCGCCTTCGGCGGCACCTTCGATCAGCCCCGGGATGTCGGCGACGACGAAACTGCGGTTATCGTCGACGCGCACCACGCCCAGATTGGGCTGCAGGGTCGTAAACGGATAATCAGCAACCTTCGGCCGTGCCGCGGAGATCGCGCGGATCAGTGTCGATTTGCCCGCATTGGGCAGACCGAGCAGGCCGACGTCGGCAAGCACCTTCAGCTCAAGCTGAAGATAACGCGAAACACCGGGGCCGCCGACGGTGAACTGCCGCGGCGCACGGTTGGTGCTGGATTTGAAGTGCAGGTTGCCGAGGCCGCCGTTGCCGCCCTGGGCCAGCGTCACCCGTTCACCGTCATGTGCCAGGTCAAACAGGATTTCGCCGGTCTCGGCGTCGCTGACCACGGTGCCCACGGGCATGCGCAGTACGATGTCCGCCGCGGCGCGGCCGAAACAGTCCGAGCCCATGCCTTTCTGGCCGTTTTTTGCACGGTGGATGCGGGCGTAGCGATAGTCGATCAGCGTGTTGATGTTGCGATCGGCCACGGCAAAAATGCTGCCGCCGCGACCACCATCGCCACCGTCGGGTCCGCCGCGCGGCACGAATTTTTCGCGACGGAAACTGGCAACACCGTCGCCACCCTTGCCGGCATGCACTTCAATCCGCGCTTCATCAATGAATTTCATGGCATTCCCCAAATAAAAAAGCCCTGTCGTTCAACAGGGCCTCTTCAGCACTACAGCAAGAGATCAGGCGGGAACGACGCTCACGGTCTGACGCTGTTGCGGGCCCTTGTGCGCGAACTGCACACGACCGTCGACTTTGGCGAACAGCGTGTGGTCGCGGCCGATACCGACGTTTTCGCCGGGGTGCATGCGCGTGCCGCGCTGACGCACGATGATGCTGCCGGCGGGGATCAGTTCACCGCCGAAACATTTGACGCCGAGGCGTTTTGCCTGCGAATCGCGACCGTTACGGGAACTGCCGCCTGCTTTTTTATGTGCCATGGTGTGTGCTCCTTAGCCCGCGATGCCGGTGATTTCGAGCTCGGTGAAATTCTGCCGGTGGCCCTGGGTTTTGCGATAGTGCTTGCGCCGGCGCATCTTGAAAATGTGAATCTTGTCGCCGCGTCCCTGCGACAGCACTTTGGCTTTGACAGCGGCACCCGACAACAGCGGGGTGCCGAGTTTGACGCTGCCGTCTTCGGCAATCATCAGAACCTGGTCGAGAGTGACTTCCGACCCGACTTCGGCCGTCAGTTGTTCGACCTTGATTTTGGTGCCAGCGCTCACGCGATACTGTTTGCCGCCGGTCTTGACTACCGCATACATGGAAAACCTCTCTCAGCTCGGACTACGGAAAGCCCGCGATTATACAAGTCGGAAGCGGATGAGTCAAAACTTCCGGACAGTCATTTCCCGGTAAATAGTCCAGCAAAATCAATGGATTGCAGATGATTGCCGGGCTGCGTCAGCGGCCGGCACTGTGCCCGGGGTTTCGCGATGTTGTTATCATCCCGGTTTTTGCCCGCCCCGTGTTCCTCGAAAACCTCAGCAAACTGCTCGCCGCCGACATGCACGCCGTGGATCAGGTGATCCGCGATCGCCTGCATTCGGAAGTGGCGCTGATCCGCCAGGTGGCTGAATACATCATCGGCGGCGGCGGCAAACGGCTGCGCCCGGCGCTGGTGCTGCTGTCCGCCGGAGCGCTGGGTTATCGCGGTACTGCCCACCATACGCTGGCTGCCGTCGTCGAGTTCATCCATACCGCGACGCTGCTCCATGACGATGTGGTCGATGAATCGGCGCTGCGGCGCGGGCGCCCCACGGCCAATACCCTGTTCGGCAACGCGGCGTCAGTGCTGGTCGGTGATTTCGTCTACTCCCGTGCGTTTCAGATGATGGTGAACGTCGATGACATGCGTGTGCTGCGGGTGCTTGCCGACGCGACCAACGTCATCGCCGAGGGCGAGGTGCTGCAGTTGATGAATTGCCGCAATGCCGATATCAACGAGGCCAGCTACCTCCAGGTCATACGCTACAAAACGGCCAAGTTGTTCGAGGCCGCGAGCCGGCTCGGGGCGCTGCTGGCGGGGGCGCCGCCGGCGGTGGAAGAGGCGATGGCGGCCTATGGCAGTCATCTGGGCACGGCATTCCAGCTGATTGATGATGTGCTGGATTATTCCGGGGACTCCGGCGCCATTGGCAAAAACGTGGGTGATGATCTTGCCGAAGGCAAGCCCACTCTGCCGTTGATCCGCGTCATCCAGCATGGCGCCCCTGAGGAGGCGGCGCTGGTACGCGCTGCCCTGGTATCCGGCGGGCTGGATGACCTGGATCGTGTGATGGCGGCGATCCGCTGCTCCGGGGCGCTGGACTACACACGCCGGCAGGCCGAGGCAGAGGCGCGCGCGGCAGGCGTGGCATTGGATTCGATTCCATCCACGCAGTACCGGGATTTTTTGTTACAATTAACGGAGTTCGCGGTGACGCGGACGCATTGAAGGGCACGCGCAACGTGCCCTTCTTGTTTGCAAAACTTGTTTGTGAAAATCGGGGTGTAGCTCAGCCTGGTAGAGTACTGCGTTCGGGACGCAGGAGTCGGAGGTTCGAATCCTCTCACCCCGACCACGATTTTCTGGATGCCGTCCGGTCGACTCTGACCGGAGTGGTCTTTCCAATCCCGGAGTGTTACTGATGGCCCGCGTAGCCTATGGCGACGAGAACAGCAGTCCGACCGTGCGGACGCTGGCGGATCAGATTCGCAAGGAGCGCGACGGGCGCATGCTCAATCTGTACAGCATGTTGCTCAACGCACCGCCGGTGGCCCAGGGCTGGCTCGCGCTGTTTACCGCGATTCGCCAGCAGTGCACGCTGCGCGGGGACTACCGCGAACTGGTCATTTTGCGCGTGGCGTTGCTGAACGGCGCTTCTTACGAATATCAGGTACACGTGCCGTTTGCGCTGCGCGAAGGTGTCACCCAGGAGCAGCTCGACACGCTGGATCGCTGGCAGGATTCCGGCGTGCTGACGCCTGCGCAACGGGCGGTGCTGGCCTATACCGACGCCATGACGCGGGACATCCATGTGCCCGACGCTGTTTTCGAGGCCTTGCGCGGGCATTTCAACCAGCGCGAAATCGTCGAACTGACGGCGACCATCGGGGGCTACAATCTGGTGTCGCGTTTCCTGGAGGCACTGGCCGTGGACCCGGAGTCGGCGCACGCTTGACGTGCGCCCCGCGCAGCGGCTGGTCGCCGCCCGCGCCAGGTTGTCCGGCAGTTGAAGCATCAATGGCCAAGATTCTGCTCATCGCAATTGCTTTCGCGGCAGTGTTCTGGCTGCTGCGCAACCATCGCCGGCGAGCGGATCGCAGTGCAGAGCCGCCTCCGGACCCGAAGGCCGAAGACATGGTGGATTGCGCGCATTGCGGCTTGCACCTGCCGCGCGGCGAAGGCATTGTGTCCGGATCCCGCTACTTCTGCTCCGCGGAACATGAGCGGGATTTCCGCGCAAAACGCTGAGCGCACCTGATGATCTCCGTCGGACAACACTCCATGCGGCCGGATTTCCGGGACGCCGAAGGCGCCCACCGGACGCAGGACACCTATTGGCGCTCGTTGCAATTGTTCAATGGTTATCGTGCGGCCGCTGCGCTGCTGTTGCTGCTGGCCGGCGGTTTCTGGGGCAGCACTCTGCAGTTCGGCTCTCGGGATCTGCGGCTGTTCCTGATCGGTGCCGCCAGTTATGCCGCATTTGCGCTGGCGATGTTCGTGGTCATCCGCACTCGCGAGCGGTTTACCTGGCAACTGGCGATCCAGGTCGGCGGCGATATCGGCTTTGTCGTGTTGCTGATGTATGCCAGCGGCGGCTTGTCGAGCGGCCTGGGGCTGCTGCTGCTGACCTCGCTGGCCGCCGCAGGGCTGGTCAGCCGCGGCCAGTTGACGCTGTTCTTTGCCGCGATCGCGACCATTGCGGTGCTGCTGGAACATACCTACGAGGTGTTGCGATTTTCCGAGAACGGTGCGCAGTATGCGCAGGCCGGTCTGCTGTCCATTGCCTATTTCGCGACTGCCTGGCTCGCCCATACCCTGGCCACGCGCTCGCTGGCGAGCGAACGGCTTGCGGCACAACGCGAAATCGACCTGGCCAACATGGCGCAGGTTAACCAGCTGGTGATCCAGGACATGGAACATGGCGTGATCGTCGTTGACGGCGAGGGCATCGTGCGCCAGGTCAATACCGCTGCGGAGCGCATGATCGGCGGTCTGCGCGGCGGCGGGGTGGTGGCGCTGAAGGACCGCGCCCCCGCGCTGCATGCCCGCGTCGAGACCTGGTTGCACGATCAGCAGGGCCGAGAAACCCCGGACGCTTTCGAGCTCGGATCGCATCTGCGCGCAAGGCTGGTGCCGGTTGCAGCGCGGCGCGGTGCCGGTGCGGTTATTTTTCTGGAAGACCTGGCGCGTATCCAGGCCGAGGCCCGGCAACTGAAGCTCGCCGCGCTTGGGCGGTTGACGGCAAACATTGCCCACGAAATCCGCAACCCGCTGGGCGCCATCAGCCATGCCGCGGAATTGTTGCAGGAGGAGCCCGAGATTTCCCCGGGGGCACAACGCCTGACGACGATCATCCGCGACAATACCCGCCGGCTCGACCGCATGATCAACGACGTGCAGACGCTGAACCGGGGGGAGCGCGCCATGCGCGAGCGCTTCCATCTGGCGACTTACCTGCAGACATTTGTCGAGCAGTTTGCCGCAACGGAAAAACTGGCGGCGAACGTGATTGAGCTGAATCTGACGACAGATCCCCATGTCATGTTCGACCGCGATCACCTGAACCAGGTGTTGTGGAACCTGTGTCAGAACGCGTTGCGCCATTCGCAGCGCGGCCCCGGCAGCATCAGCCTCGTGGTGGGGCGGGCCAGCCTTGGCAATGCGGTAAGATTGGACGTCATTGATGACGGTCCCGGGTTGCCGTCTGAGTCGCGCAGCAAATTGTTCGAGCCGTTTTTCACCACCTCGCCCGGCGGCACCGGACTGGGCCTTTATCTGGCGCGGGAGATTTGTGAAGCGAACGGCGCCATGCTCGAATACGTGGATTCGGCCAGAGGTGCGCGGTTCTCGGTAACCTGCACTGCGGGTTAATGGGGCAACCAGCGGGGGCAACCAGCGGGGGCAAACAGCGGAGGGGTGAAAGTGGCAACGGGTCAGGTACTGGTTGTCGATGATGAAGCGGACATCCGGGAGTTGCTCGGCATCACGTTGCTGCGCATGGGCCTGGAGCCGCACTGCGCGGGCAGCGTGTCCGAAGCCCTGTCCTTGCTCGGGAGCAATTCTTTCGAGCTTTGTCTCACCGACATGCGGCTGGCCGACGGTGACGGACTGTCGATCGTCGAGCACATCACGCGGAATCATCCCAGCCTGCCGGTGGCGGTGATTACTGCGCACGGCAGTGCCGAGAACGCAGTGGCCGCACTCAAGGCCGGAGCCTTTGATTATCTCGGCAAACCGGTATCGCTGGATCAGTTGCGGGCGTTGGTACGTTCCGCGCTGAAGCTGCCTCGCCCGGGCGGTGAACGTCAGGATCCGGATATCGCGCAGTCTGAATCCAGCGGCCCCTGCCTGATCGGCGATTCGCCGCTGATGGCGCAGGCGCGGCAGATGATCGACAAGCTGGCGCGCAGCCAGGCGCCGGTGCAGATTCGCGGCGAATCGGGTTCCGGCAAGGAACTGGCAGCGCGGCGGATACACCAGAACGGCGCGCGGCGCGATAGTCCTTTTGTCGCGGTCAATTGCGGTGCGATTCCGGAAAACCTGATGGAGTCCGAATTTTTCGGCCACAAGAAGGGCTCATTCACCGGGGCTTTGGCGGACCATGACGGTTTTTTCCAGGCGGCTGACGGCGGCACCCTGTTTCTCGACGAAGTCGGTGATCTGCCGTTGTCGATGCAGGTGAAGCTGCTGCGTGTCATCCAGGAAAAACGCGTGCGCCGGGTTGGTTCTACCGCCGAGGAGCCGGTGGATGTGCGCATCATCAGCGCGACGCACCGCCACCTCGCCGAAGAAGTGAAAAGCGGCGCGTTCCGGCAGGATCTGTATTACCGCCTGAACGTGATTGAATTGCGCATGCCGGCATTGCGTGAATTGCGTGAAGACATTACGCAACTTGCCGCCGCAATACTCGCGCGCCACGCCGGCGAGGGGCGGGCGCCGCGGCTGTCGGCGCAGGCTGAAGCGGCACTGCAGGCCTATCATTTTCCGGGCAACGTGCGCGAACTGGAAAACATCCTGGAGCGCGCGGTGGCGCTGGTCAGCGCTGACGAGATTGCAATCGATGATCTGCAGTTGTCGGACGAACGCGCTGCCGAGCAGGAAGTCGATGTCGAGGGCCTGCCGCTGCCCGAACGGCTTGAGGCCATTGAGCGCAAGGCCATACTCGATGCCCTCGAACGGGCCCGCTACAACCAGACCGCGGCGGCCAAGCTGCTGGGCATTTCCTTCCGCGCCTTGCGTTACCGCATCCAGCGCCTGGGCATCAAGCAGGAACTGGATGCCAGGTCCTGAGGGGCGGTCATGAATATCGACGCTCCCGGATTGGCAGACGAAGCTCTCTATATCGCCTCGCCGAATTGCGACGAGCGGCCGCCCGATACAGCCATCGAGTTGCTGGTCATCCACAACATCTGCCTGCCGCCGGGTGCATTCGGCGGCACCGCGGTCGCGGACCTGTTCCTGAACCGGCTGGATCCAGCGGCACATCCGTATTTCGCCACCATCGCCGGCTTGCAGGTATCCGCGCATTTTTTCATCCGCCGCGACGGCGCCCTGCTGCAGTTCGTACCCTGCGCGCTGCGCGCCTGGCATGCCGGACAATCGTTGTGGTGCGGGCGCGGGCGCTGCAATGATTATTCGATCGGCATCGAGCTCGAAGGCACGGATGACATGGCGTTCAGTGCCGCCCAGTACGACCGGCTGGGGGTGCTCGCCCGCGCCCTCCATGATCGATATCCGATCACCGCCAGCGTCGGGCACTCCGACATTGCGCCGGGCCGCAAGACCGATCCTGGACCGCATTTTGACTGGCCGCGTTATCGGGCCAGCCTGCGGTAGCCGGAACCCCCCTCACAAGCAACGTCGTTGGGCGGCATCCGGAAGCGGCTTTTCGCAATTCCTTGATTTTCATCGTTTGGTGCACCACAGCGTGGCGGCCCGGGCATTTTGCTGCCCACTTTTTGTGCAATAAATCCGGTGCTTGGCGCTGTTTCCTGTTGTTTCTCAATAACTTTTAAAAAAAACGTCAAAACCTATTGCGGATTCAAAACACGGCCACTAGAATTGGTCGAAATTAATGCGCGAACCACAACATATAGTGGTCGTGCCGTGGTTATCGGGCTGGGAGCGCTGGTGTTCCTGGGGGTTAGAAAACCTAAAAAAACCAAGGAGTAACGTTATGCAAGTCGCCGCAGAATCCACCCAATCCCGTGTTTTTCCGCAAGCCACCCCCGCCGAGGAGGCTGCGCGGGAGGCCCTGTATGCCCAATACAAAATCATCCGCCGCAATGGCTCAGTGGTGGGTTTTGAGCCGGCGAAAATCGCCATTGCCCTGACCAAGGCTTTCATCGCCGTCAACGGCGGTCAGGGTGCGGCTTCGGCGCGGGTGCGTGAGCAGGTCGCGGCGTTGACCGACTGCGTGGTTGTCGCGCTGATGCGGCGCCAGCCTTCGGGCGGCACTTTCCATATCGAGGACATCCAGGACCAGGTCGAACTCGCACTGATGCGCATGGGCGAGCACCACGTGGCCCGCTCCTACGTGCTCTATCGCGAGGAGCGCACCAGGGAACGCGCGCGTCAGCGCGAAGCGCAGCCTGCGGCGACGGCACAGCGCGAGTCGGTGGTCAACGTCACCGAAGGCGGCGTGAAGCGGCCGCTCGACCTTCCGCAGATTACCGCTCTGGTGCAAAGCGCCTGTGCCGGACTTGGCCACGAAGTCAGCACGCAGCCCATTCTCGATGCAATGTTCCGTGACCTCTACGAAGGCGTGCCCATCGACGAAGTGCGCAAATCACTGATCCTGGCCGCGCGCGGGCTGATCGAACAGGACCCGGGTTACAGCTACGTGACCGCCCGCCTGCTGATGCACACGATGCGTCTGGAAACCCTGGGGGAAGAGGTGACGCAGGAGGATATGGCAACGCGTTATGCCGCCTACCTGCCGGAATTCATCAAGAAGGGCATCGCCGCTGAACGGCTGGACGAACGCCTGGGTGATTACGATATGAAGGCGCTGGGCGCCGCACTCGACGCGAAACGCGACCTCAAGTTCACCTATCTCGGCCTGCAGATTCTCTACGACCGCTATTTCCTGCACATCGAAGGCCGGCGCATTGAGCTGCCGCAGGTGTTTTTCATGCGCGTGGCGATGGGACTTGCATTGAACGAGCCGAAAAGCCAGCGTGAAGTGCGTGCGATCGAGTTCTACAACGTGTTGTCCAGCTTCGATCTGATGAGCTCGACCCCGACGCTGTTCAATTCCGGCACGCGCCGCTCGCAGCTCGCCAGCTGCTACCTGACCACGGTTGCCGACGACCTCGACGGCATCTACGAGGCGATCAAGGAAAACGCGATGCTGCAGAAGTATGCCGGCGGCATCGGCAACGACTGGACCCCCGTGCGCGCGCTCGGCGCCTACATCAAGGGCACCAACGGCAAGTCGCAGGGCGTTGTGCCGTTCCTGAAGGTGGTCAACGATACCGCCGTTGCAGTGAACCAGGGCGGAAAACGCAAAGGCGCGGTGTGTTCGTACCTCGAAACCTGGCATCTCGACATCGAGGAATTCCTCGAATTGCGCAAGAACACCGGCGATGACCGCCGGCGCACCCATGACATGAACACTTCGAACTGGATTCCGGATCTGTTCATGAAGCGTGTGATGGAGGGTGGCGAATGGACGCTGTTCTCACCCTCGGACGTTCCGGACCTGCACGAGAAATTCGGCAAGGCTTTTGAGAAAGCCTATATCGAATACGAGGCGCAGTGCACCCGCGGCGAGTTGAAACTCTACAAGAAGGTTCCAGCCAACCAGCTGTGGCGAAAAATGCTGACCATGCTGTTCGAGACCGGGCATCCGTGGATCACATTCAAGGATCCCTGCAACCTGCGCTCGCCGCAGCAGCACGTCGGCGTCGTGCACAGCTCCAACCTGTGCACCGAAATCACGCTGAACACCGGTCCCGACGAAATCGCTGTTTGCAATCTGGCGTCGGTCAACATGCCGGCGCACCTGGATTTGTCGACCGGCCTGCTCGACATGGAGAAGCTGAAGCGTACGGTCGGCACCGGCATGCGCATGCTCGACAACGTGATCGATCTCAACTTCTACAACGTCAACAAGGCGCGCAACTCCAACTTCAAGCACCGTCCGGTCGGGCTCGGCATCATGGGTTTCCAGGACTGCCTGCACATGTTGCGTATTCCCTACGGTTCGCCGGCAGCAGTGGAGTTCGCCGATCGTTCGATGGAACAGGTGACCTACACCGCATACTCGGCTTCGTCGGACCTGGCGGAAGAACGCGGCCCGTATTCGACGTTCAAGGGCTCGCTGTGGGATCGCGGCATTCTGCCGCTGGACTCGCTGAAGGTGCTGGCTGACGAGCGCGGCGGATACGTCGAATGCGACATGTCCACCAGGCTGGACTGGGACAGCCTGCGCAGCCGCATCCAGCGCGTCGGTATCCGCAATTCGAACTGCATTGCGATTGCGCCGACGGCAACCATTGCCAACATCACTGGACTGTCGCAGTGCATCGAGCCGACCTACCAGAACCTCTACGTCAAATCCAACCTGTCGGGCGAGTTCACCGTCGTCAACGAATTCCTCGTGCGCGACCTGAAAAAGCTCAACCTGTGGGACGAGGTGATGATCGCCGATTTGAAATACTTCGACGGCTCGCTGGCCAGGATCGATCGTGTGCCGCCGGACGTGCGCAGCCTCTACGCCACGGCCTTCGAGATGGATGCGAGCTGGCTGGTGGAATGCGCGGCGCGCCGGCAGAAATGGATCGACCAGTCGCAGTCGCTGAACATTTACATGGCGGGTGCGTCGGGCAAGAAGCTGGATGACACCTACAAACTCGCCTGGATTCGCGGCCTGAAAACGACCTACTACCTGCGCACGCTGGGCGCGACTTCCACCGAGAAGTCGACATCGAAGGTGGGCCAGCTCAATGCCGTGACGTCGGATGGCGGCGTGAACGGGGAAGAGCAGCCCAAGGCATGTTCGATCCTCGACCCGGAATGTGAGGCCTGCCAGTAGGCGGGTAACAGGCAAGAGGCAAGTGGCAAGGCGCGAATCAGGGAAGCAGTGAATAACGATTGATTGGAAGGCAGTTGTTGGTTCAGGGTTTGCTGCACGGCAAGTCGGCGGTTTCACCGATAACAATCTCAAGAGTCCGCCGACTGTGCTGGAAGGTATCCACCTACAACGCTAATAAAGGAGACTGAAGATGTTGCAATTTGAAGAACCGGGTGTGGCCGGGCTGGCAAAACAGCCGGTGATGGCTGATCGCGCGCCCTCGCACGCACTTTCGCAAAACCATCCTGCTGCTGAAGAAGGGCTGCGGCGCGTCAATGTCGCCGACAAACGCATCATCAACGGCCGGACAGACGTCAACCAGCTGGTGCCGTTCAAATACAAATGGGCCTGGGACAAGTACCTCTCGGCCTGTGCCAATCACTGGATGCCGCAGGAAATCCAGATGAGCCGTGACATCGAGCTGTGGAAAAACCCCAATGGCCTGACCGAAGACGAGCGTCGCATCGTCAAGCGCAATCTCGGGTTTTTTGTCACCGCTGACTCACTGGCAGCGAACAACATCGTGCTCGGCACCTACCGCCATATCACTGCGCCGGAATGCCGCCAGTACCTCCTGCGCCAGGCTTTTGAAGAGGCGATCCATACCCACGCCTACCAGTACATCGTGGAAAGCCTGGGGCTGAACGAAAGTGAAATTTTCAACGCCTACCACGAGGTTTCGTCGATCCGCGACAAGGATGAGTTCCTGATCCCGTTCATCGACGTGCTGACCGATCCCACCTTCAAGACCGGTACGCCGGAAGCCGACCAGAAGCTGCTGAAAAGCCTGATCGTGTTTGCCTGCCTGATGGAAGGCCTGTTCTTCTACGTCGGTTTTGCGCAGATCCTCGCGCTGGGCCGGCAGAACAAGATGACCGGTGCCGCCGAGCAGTACCAGTACATCCTGCGCGACGAATCCATGCACTGCAATTTCGGCATCGACCTGATCAACACCATCAAGATGGAGAATCCTCACCTGTGGACCACGGAGTTCCGCGAAGAACTGCGCGAGTTGTTCCACAAGGGTGTGGAGCTCGAATACAAATATGCCGAAGACACCATGCCACGCGGTGTGCTTGGTCTGAATGCTGCGATGTTCAAGGAATACCTGCGCTTCATCGCCAACCGCCGTGCCCAGCAGATCGGGCTGGAAGTGCTGTTTGAGGGCGCGACCAATCCCTTCCCGTGGATGGCGGAAATGATCGACCTTAAAAAAGAACGCAACTTTTTTGAAACCCGCGTCATCGAGTACCAGACCGGGGGCGCGTTGTCCTGGGATTGATGTGCCCCTTTGTTTTTGCAGACGGGAATGGATACGAAAAACGGACACCAAACATGCGATTGAGAACAGGGATCCCGGAACAAAGCGGGGTTCCGTGCTGAAGCAGCAAGACACCCGGCGGCGCATTGCCCTGCGATTAAAACCGCAGGGCGGCGCCGCCGGATTCTTTCCGGGTTGCAATGTTCATCACCATGGAGGGTCGAAACCTTGGCACTCAGTCTGAAGTTCCGCCGTTACCGCAGCCGCAGGACCCATCTGCACACGGTTACCGAACTGCGCGCAGAGGACAACTGCACGCTCTGGCTGCGATTCGATGACGGGCTCGAGGGCCATGTTTACCTGGGTGACCTGGTGGAAGACACGGCGATGGAGGTGTTGTCCGACGCCGCGCTGTTTCGCCGCGTGGCTTTTGATCCGGTATCGAACGTGCTGATCTGGAGCGGCGGCATCCGGATTGATCCGGACATGTTGTACCGCAATCTGGCGAACAAGGCGGGCGCCGCGCTGCACTAGCACCGGGTCAAGGACGGGAGTTGGCAGGAAAGGCGTGCGCCGTATAAAGGCGTGCATCACGCGCGATAGTCCCGCTGGGGAGCGCGCACTAAAGCTGGATATTGAAGGAGGTTCGCATGGCAAAAGCGAAAAAGAAGGCTGCGAAGAAAAAAGTAAGTAAAAAGGCCGGCAAAAAAGCGGTCAAGAAAAAGAAACTGCTGAAGAAAAAGATTACACGCAAAGCCGCCGGAAAAAAAAGCGCCAGCCGCAAAACGGGCAAAAAAAAGCCGGCTCGAAAGCCGGCCAAGAAAAAAGCAGTCAAGAAAAAAGCAGTCAACAAAAAGCCTGCCATCAAAAAGCGGGCGGCTGCCAAAAAGCCCGCGTCCCAGGTAATG
>Ga0163151_10000296_pt1 | contig 88897 bp, 86 predicted proteins | sample OliLakLV19MP5IB2_FD_145596 | JGI IMG/M metagenome (GOLD analysis project Ga0163151, IMG submission 145596) | Freshwater microbial mat bacterial communities from Lake Vanda, McMurdo Dry Valleys, Antarctica - Oligotrophic Lake LV.19.MP5.IB-2 | ecosystem: Environmental > Aquatic > Freshwater >...
CATATGTTGCTTGATATATCGATCAAGCATGCTATTCATATCGTTCGGTTTCGTTGATGTCATTGTCAGGTCCTTTCTAGTTGAGCGGTTTGGCTCTGACCTTTGACACAAAATATTTTACAGACTCGTGGAATCAGAAATCGCTGCGCCGATCGACTTCCGTTCTGGTGCAACTGTTTCGCACGATCTGGTTTTAAACGCGTACATTGCTTCTGAAAAATCTGATCGTGCGACAGCCGAACTGCTGACGAAAGGCGTTATATCAGGCTCGTTTGTCCCCAAAGGCGTTGTCCCAGTTATTATGCTTTCAGCATTTGGGGTGCTGTTCATCGTGCTGGTTTTGCAGCATTCATTTGGGAGTCCGTTAGCGATGATTGCGCTGATTACCCATTTGCTTGGTTGTACTGCGTTCTTCATGTATTTCTCACTTCAGCATCGTGGTGTTCCGACAAATTTAGTGCTTGATTCGGAAGGTCTGCAATTTGTCTGGCGCAAGGAAAAATCGCACACCTCGCCTACTTTTACTTGGGACCAGATAGTGTCAGCAACCATCTTTCAAGATCCGTTTTTCAAAGACAATCATAAAGATGTGGGACGCTATTTAAGATTGCGTATCGACACAGACAGTCTTTCGAGGCACCAGCACTGGTGGCTATGGACTTCGGGTGCTAAGCTTAGACACGGGACGAATGTGCCTTTCGAGCACAATGAATGTTACTTTGACAGAGTTGTTTTAGAAATTCCACTCGATGGGTTTACCCGCGATTCGGACCAACGATTGTTGCTTGATGCGGTGACTCAACGCCTTGGTGTCGACAAAGTTGGTGACGCGTTGCAGCTGGAGGCGCTTAATGCACCTGGCTTTACGCAGATCTGGTTGGATGAAGCGCAGTCCTTTCGGCGACAGAGTATTGACTCGTTGGGAACCGAAAGGGTTTTGCAGAACGGTCAATATTCAATCATCGAACGCATTGCTTCCGGTGGACAAGCGACTGTTTACAAGGCACTGGATCGCTCCGTGGAACCAGCACGCCTTGTCGTTCTCAAGGAATTGATCTTACCTGTCAGCGCCGGCAGTGAAGTAAGAAAGCGCTCTTTTGAAAGTGTGAAAAATGAGGCAATGCTATTGGGCAGTTTGGATCACGATGGAATTATCAAACTGGTCGACAACTTCATAGAGGATCACAGAGCGTATTTAGTTTTAGAACACGTGGAAGGCATCACCCTGCGCGACCTCGTGGAAACAGAAGGTCCGTTAAGTGAGGAACGCCTGTTGCCGATTATCCAGCAGCTCTGCGACATCTTTGACTACTTGCACACTCGAACACCGCCAGTGGTGCACCGCGATTTCTCTCCCGATAACTTGATGCTGATGAGTGATGGCAATGTCAAACTCCTGGATTTTAACGTGGCATTGCAGAGCGAATCATCAGCTACAAAAACTGTCGTGGGCAAACATCACTACATCGCACCGGAACAATTCCGAGGCAAACCATGCACGCAGAGTGATTTGTATTCGCTCGGTGCTTCGATCTATTTCTTCAGAACCGGTCAGGACCCTGTCTCATTGAAAACCGCGTCCCTGGCTGATGCCGGGCTAGAAGCAAATGCGTTAGATACTGTGGTGAAGAAACTGACGGCGATGGATCTGTCCGCGCGCTACAGTTCTGTTCGCGATGTGAAAGAAACACTCGGGATGGATTAGAGCGCGCTATAGTTCGGTTCGTATGGTGAACCAACGCCCTCGATAAAAAAGCGCGCTCACACTCTTCGCGCATGGAAGAAACGCCAGCGATTAATACACGTTGCGATTGGAATTAAGCGCGCTCAATGAAATGTGAGGCACCATTGGCGGTGCTAAACTTCGCGGCGACCTTCCATCGCTCGCGACAAAGTGACATCGTCAGCGTACTCGAGATCCGACCCCATCGGCAGTCCGAATGCGATTCTTGTGATCTTCGGTCCCAGCGGTTTAAGCAAATTGTTCAAATACAAAACCGTTGCATCGCCTTCAATCGTCGGATTAATCGCAAGAATTACTTCCTTTATACCATCAGAGTGCACACGGTTTAGCAGCTCTCGAATGCTGAGCTGATCCGGACCTTTGCCTTCGAGTGGAGAAATTAATCCGGTTAAAACGTGATACCGCCCTTTGAATTCGCGTGTGCGTTCCAAAGCGATAACGTCTTTGGAGTCGGCGACGACGCAGATGATTAGCGGTTCTCGGCGTTCACTCATGCAGATTTCGCAGGGATCTTGCGCCGACAGATGATAGCACCGGCTGCAGTGCTTCACTCTTTCTTTGGCGTCGACCAGGGCGTCGGCGAACTTACCGACGTCTTCTTTGTTCATGCCCAAAACAAAGAAAGCCATGCGCTGAGCCGATTTCGGACCAACACCTGGAAATCTTTGAAAGTGCTCGATGAGTCTTGCTAATGGCGGAGTGAATTGCATTTCGTTTAAACTAGAATCCGCCGCCCATGCCCGGTGGTAATTTGAGATTGTTTTGTGCCAGGTCCTGACATTGAACAATCGCGTCGTTGATCGCGATCACGATCAAGTCTTGCAGCATGCCTGGATCGTTTGGATCGATCGCTTCGGGGCTGAGCTTTACCGTTTGAAATTCCATCGCGCCATTGCATTTGACGATGACAGCGCCGCCGCCGGCCGTGCCTTCCACCGAAATCTTCTTCAGTTCATCCTGAAGTCTCATGACTTCTTTCTGCATATGTTGCAATTGCGCGTAAAGCTTGTTGATATCTGGTGTTTGCATTGCGTCTCCAAGCGACGGTACGGAATAAAAGTGAGCGTTGCCGGTCGCTTAAGCGGACGCCGACCAACGAATTATCTCATGTAGGAATCGCGTCGATTTCCGCAAGACTGCCTTCTGTAGAGTCATGCCGTAAATCTTTATTAATGGTATTACACTGTGCCTATTAGTGCGCTATACAAGTATCTATACTTGTCTTAAACGTTCTATTAATCCGCTCAACTCTTGATGGGGTGAGGTCAATGACTGAGTCTGACTCGACAGCTGAAGGAACCGATGTGTCCAGCGACGAGGAGAGTGCGAATAGTTCTACTCGCTCGAAAGGCTGGTGGAATACCACTGTGAAGCGCACTGTGCTCTTTATCTCTTTTGGACCGGGAGTTTTAGGATTTCTGTGGCTAATTGGACGTATCTTAAAACGCTAGCCCTGACCGACCCGGTCGGTTATCTGGAGAAGCGCAACCCCAAGTACTGCGAGCGATATGCGGCAGACGGGGATCAGTTTGGCTATAACCTCAAAACGTATGCTCGATGGGAACCGTTGTTTCGATTCCTCTTCGAAGATTATTTCAAAGTCGATATTCGTGGCATCGAGAACATTCCCGGCGAAGGTCGCGGCATTCTCGTCGGTAACCACTCGGGGCTGCTTCCGCTTGACGGCGCCATGCTCAGTATCGCCATGTGCAATTATCACGATTCGCCGCGACGCATTCGATACCTGGTCACTGACTGGTTTTTCAGCGTTCCTGGCATCAACACATGGATACGCGAAACAGGTCAGGTGCGCGCCAGTTTGTCCAACGCTCAAGAATTGCTGCGCACTGAAGAATTGGTCGGCATATATCCAGAAGGTATACGCGGCGTCGGCAAGCCGTTTCGCGATCGTTATCGCGTTCTCGATTTTCATCCTGGTTTCGTTCAGCTTGCGCTGGAAACGCAAACACCAATCATTCCGATTTCGACTGTCGGCGGTGACGAAATTTTTCCTAACTTCGTCAATCTGCGAGACGTCGCGCGCATAGTCGGCATGCCGTTCTTCCCGATCACCTTGAGTTTCCCATGGCTGCCGTTTCCACTTGGATTTATTCCGCTGCCTGTGAGATGGATGATTAACATTCATAAGCCAATCGAACTAAACTATCCAAAGTCAAAAGCGAAAGACCGAAAATTCGTCCTCGGCATTGCTCGCGATATTCAGCACTCGATTCAAGACGATTTGAACGATATGCTGCGGCGAAGGAAATCGGTGTTCACCGGATGGGACGATGATGATGACGTTACTCCCGGTCAAGGAGAAGCAGGAAAATGAGTCACTTCGTAGCAACATATCGTGATTTTGTTCGGCAGACCGTCAAATCGGATCGGTACTGGGGATTTGATGTTCGCGTTCTGGCGCGCCTTGAGCCGTTTCTTTCCTTTCTCTATTTTGATTGGTGGAAGGTAAAATTCGATGGTCTGGACCGTTTGCCAAAAACGGGACCTGCTGTGATTGTCGGCAACCAGGGCAGTGTGCTGCCGTGGCAAGCGCTCATGCTGATCTACGGAATGATGTCGAACAGCAAAAGCCCTCGTCGTGTGCACATTATGTGCGATCTGGATTGGATCGATGATGAACGTCTTAATGCCTTTCTTCTCGAGATTGGCTTTGTGCCCTGGTCTTCGGCGAGCATGAAACGACTGCTTTCCCGCGGTGAAATCGTCGCGATTTTTCCGGAAGGGATTGCCGGGCTCTCCAAGCCGTTTAGTCAGCGCTATCGTCTTCAAGAATTTGATTGGACGCGGCTTCTGCCTGCCATCGAAGAAGGCGTGAAGATCTTCCCACTGGCCTCGCTTGGCTGTGATGAAGCGGTTCCATTGATGGCAAATTTAGGTTCGCTGGCCAAGTTTTTGAAGATTCCCTATTTCCCGGTCTCTCCGTTTTTCCCGTTCTTCCCATTTCCTCTCAACCTGGCATCACGTCCGATTCCGTGGAAAATGCATTTGTTGAAAGAGATGAAGTACGAGACATCGAGCGATCGCGATGAGATCGAGGACACTACCACGGCGATGTCGCGCCGCCTGGAAGGTGAAATTCAGGCAGAGTTAAATCGCGGTTTGCGTCATCGATATAAGTCGTGATCGTGCGTCACTACCCGTGGTGCTGCCAGGGCGGACGGGTGAACTTGGATTCGGATTTTTCGAAATCCGCAAAAGTGTTGATATTGCTGACTATCTGGTAACCTTAACTTAGCCGTTTACTTCCGATGTTCCTCCCCTCCATTTAAATTAGTTTCTTAGTCGCTGGTTGTCATGTATCGTCCTAAGCAAATACCTCTCCGTCTGCCCCGCTTGGAAGCGCTTCCGGGAATAGACGACGTCATGAATGCGATGGAGAACGCTCGTGCACGCAGTGGCACCGCAGTTGAGATGTCCTGGATCATGCCGGATACGGTTAGTATTTATCGGTTGATCGTGACGTGCTCGAGAGAAACCGGCGACCCGACCTGGGATTTGATGGTCGGCGAAGGTCGCAACGAAGTGCAAGCCTGGACATACACAACCGGCGACGTCGCGTTGGTGCTCAATCTGGTTTTGTCCGAATCGACCGACAACATGACCGAAGGCATGGATCAATCAGTGTTGCTCGGCGACAACATGGAAAGAAACACTGGTCTTTCCGGCAGCTATAGCACTTCACTTATGGGCTTGCAGAGCCTTTCTTCAACGTCTTCAAAACTTCCGATCTTCCAGGCTTCACGCGCGCTCAAGGCCGCGAGCATGGAAGGAACACTCGAAGACATGCCGATTCCCAACTTGCTGCAGTCGATTGCGATGGGAAAAAACACAGGCCGACTTGCAGTCACCAATGACGATACCGGTGCCGACCTTTATTTCGTGGATGGCGACCTGACTCACGCTCAGGTGCTCAATCTCAAAGGCGATCTCGCCATCATGGAATTGGTGACATGGGATGACGGCAGATTTTTCTTCTATCGCGATGAGCGCACAGAACAAAAAACCGTAGTTCGCAGAGTCGACGCGATCCTGATGGAAAGCATAACACTGCTGGATCAAAGCAAGTATTTGCTCGACTCCGGTTTAAAGATGGACTGTTACATCGACAAGAAAGATGCGAATCTCACCGAGACAGCCTTCGAAGAAGCTATTGGAAAGGGCGCTCCGTGCGACGTTGCTTTTCAAAAGCAATTCTACCTTTTACTTGATGGCAATAACACTCTGTTCGATATTCTTCGTGAACGTCCGATGGCGAAGAAAGACTGGGTCCCTGTGCTGTTTAACATGCTGCGCTGCGGACTCGTGGTGCTTTCGGACAAACCTAAAATTCGAGATAAAGCGAGCTTGTTGCAATCGACAGCGTTAGATCGCAATGCCATCGATTCGATTGCCAAATCGTTCAGACGCCCTGATACAGGGATAATTTCTTATCCGGCGTTCCAGTATTTTTTAGAACAAGAATATTTCCGTTTTCAATTTAACAGCAGTCCGCTATCAGTAATGGTTTTTGAAGTCTGGGTTTGGAGTCCTGACAAACTAGACCCACTGCCGATTACGGCTGTTTCAGAAGTGGCTCGACGAATTTCCAGTGTGAAAAGAAACATCGACATTCTGGCGCATTATGAAACGCTTCACTACGCGATGATTTTGCCCAGCACGGAAACCGCATCAGCTGCCATTCTCGGACACCGGATTATTGAGGTGCTAACTGCCACCAGTTTGACTTCAGAACTGGCCACGCGAAGATTAGCTCTTGCGTTTGGTATCGCCGGCATTCCGGATGATTGTCGTGAAGTCGGGCTGCTGCTCTCGGCCGCCAAGGTCGCGAAGAACGTCGCGCAGCAAAGCGATTTCCCGATCGTGATGTTCAAAGATCTGCAAGCACGGGCACCATAAAAGATAGCGCCGCCGCCTGGAAATAACGCTGCTACCAGAAAAAGGGCCGCCAGTAGAACCAGCGCCGCTGCCGCTAGAACCAGCGCCGCTGCCAGTAGAACCAGCGCCGCCGCGTGAAATAGCGCCGCCACCTGGAAATAACCTGCCAGCATAGAAAATCACAGGCTCCCGCGAGGTGACGCGGAGACCTGTGATACCACTTTCCATTTTTCATTAGCTATCGCGGATGGCTCCGCGACCACATCTACGCAGTTCTCAAATCGGAGACTTCTCTCATCAATCTGAGTAATGTCATTTGCGCCCGATCGGACACATACGGATTATCATCTTCAATCAAAGTTTTGAGCACGGCGATCGGAACCGTATAGCTCTCAGCCAGCCTGAGCCTTACGTCTGGACTTGGGTCTCTTACGAGTTTCCAAACGGTTTTCATAGATGTGTTGATGTTTTCTGCTACTGCAGCACGCACTTGTGATTCATCGTGATTCGCCAATCGAGTCAACGTCACTGCATGTGCTCTCGGGTGCTCGGCAATGCGTTCCAGAAGCGGAGTCGGCGCGTTGTGAGCGAGGTGATCGAGTACAGGTGGTGGCGTATTGGGATTGATCGCGAGCAGCCATCTAATTCTAGCGGCTTCCAGCGCGGCGTTTTCCCGTTCCGCTGTTCTGTCTTTCTTTGGCTTTACGGTGGTCATAATGTTGGTCTCACCAGAATCCTTATTACATAACAACACCTTAAGTGCCTCCCTCATATGTTCTTCCTTGTCCCAATGGAACGCGTAGACAAACGACAAGTCGTATTGCTCGAGTTCGATTAAATGCTTTGTGACGCTTTTCAGCGAAGCAACTTTTGCGAACTTTCTCGTGCCCATGTTCGTAGTTGAGTTCACGGATAGATTGTAATTGCCCCCACCATCAGACAGTTGTCTAAAGGTTTTGCCCTTACATCGATTATGCCTGGGTAGCAGAGCGGCCGAGTTTGGGTTTCTATATATATCGTTATAGGAAACCTATACAAGATTGGTGAAAAACAGGAAACTGGTGGGCGTTTTAACCCGAATGCGAACCGTTCCCGAATTTATAACGGTTGAAGTCTCAAATCTGACTACAATTGGGATTAAACGTCTGCAAACGCCTCGCTCTGCAGGGTTTCGCAAACGCCTGACGCAATATATGTTTTCCGCACCCCGCAGCGCTACACTGTTTCCAGTGAACCGAAAGCATTTTCGAAAGATTGGCAATCGCCGATGCATATTTCGATTGCCGCTCTGGTTCTGCCTTTTGCAGGAGGTCGAAATAAATTTCTCTACTATTTATATGTGATATCGCAAAGAGTTTATTCGATGTGTTTTGAACAGCCAGTGGTTTGACTGCCAGGAAAGATATTGAAGGCTCCCGCGGGGTGGGGATTCCTGGTCGCCCTATAGTCGGATTATAGGTTTTCACCCATAAGAGTATAGGAAATGCTTTACTCCACTTGGTCTGTTGGTTAGTACTATGTAAGAGTAAGACACAAACGGCATCCGCCGCACAGTGAAGGTCCAAGGGTTGGGTACGCCTACGAGGTAATTGCGGTCATACTGCGGAATTCGGCAAACTGATTCACATTTTAAAACAATGAAAGTGTGTCGCTGCCACGGTCCGTATCCAACCTTCTTACATTCTTACAAAATTTTCTTACAGCGATTCTGCCATACTCAACGAATGGAATTCGGCTTTCAGCCGGGTTCTATTCGTTTTTGGGGACTTTTCAAGAATCGATTTTGAATTAGCAAAGACCTTTTATCTGAATCTGCCTCAGGGTTTTTCCTATTACGATTCTGGGCTTCACACTCAATGATGGGAATGGTTAGTCTTTCTCCGATCAATCTCGGGGAGGTTCTTTAATGAACTCAGTCAGGTCACTCATAATCATGATCTCTCGTATTCCGCCTGCCATGCTGCTTGCGATTATCGTAGGTATTGCTGGTGTAACGACCATGCTCGTCACTGGTCAATTGGAAACTCAGAGAATCGCTTACGAAAAATCGAAACTGGATATTGAAGCGAAAAGCAAAGCCACAGGCACGGTTGTTGTTGCACTCAAGGATGTGCCTGAAGGCGTCACGGTTGCCAGCGAATTCCTCGAAGAAAAGAAAATTCCGGTTGGAAATATTCCGACGGATGCTCTTTCCACTTCCGCGATGGCAGCTGGTCGGGTCACTAAATACGGTATCACCGCTGGACAGATTGTGTCTCAACACGATCTAGCTCCTATCGGCATCGCGCTTGGATTCGAATCACGTTTGAAACCAGGAATGCGTGCCATCACATTTGGTGTTGATACCAACTCCGGTGTCGCTGGATTCATCAATCCGGAGAGCCGTGTCGATGTTATGAGTATGGTTGGAAGCGGCTATGAAACTAAGGTTGCGCCGATTTTGTCCGACGTCGAAGTAATCGCTGTCGGTCAGATGTATCAGAAACAACCCGGTGGTGCACAAGCAGTCCCTGCTAACTCTGTCACTGTTGCAGTCAGTCCCGATGACGCGCAGAAGCTCGTCAAAGGCGTCGCTGCAAGTAAGGTCTATCTGTCTCTTCGGAGTCAGGGCGATCACGCTCCTGTAATCACCGTCGATGTCACTTCGCTTTTCCCAAAAAAGCTCAATGACAGCGACAGCCCGCAAATCGCTGTAGCAAACCCTGACCTTCCGCCCCCGCCTCCAAACATGCCTGATGCACCGACACTGGAGGACCCTGCACTCACCCCAAGCGAACCCCTGACTGGCGCTGCCCCAATTGGAAAAGCCAATCACGAAATAGAAATGTGGAACGGCGGCAACAAACAAGTTATCGAGCTGCCGAGCAACATTTAGTTTAGTTTGAGTCGATGTTCTGTTGTTGAAATGGAATTCGATGCTCTGTTATTGAAACGGAATCCGAGTTCAATAAATTGGAAGCGGCTTCATCATCTGGTGGAGCCGCTTTTCACATGTGCCATTTTTCAAATATTTCGTTTCGGTAGCTATAGAAAAGCTGCCGCTCATACTCTCCCTCCATTTGCCCCAGAGAAATTGACGAGTGGCAGCGACTAGATACTAGGCTGGCAGTGGATAGATGTCAAGTTATGAAATATCCTGAAATTCAACCCATTTCAGGTTTTGCGCCTCGTCTCAGTGCGGTTTTCACCATTGACCCTCGGGCTTCGGATTCATAGACTGAGAGGAGATTAAAACCCACCGACTTCAGGTTTCGAGACTCGGCAATGACAAAAATCGCTTCTCTGGCAATGTTACTTCTAAGCTTGGTCCTCTTCGCTCCTCCGGCGTTCTGCCAGGAAGCGGGCTCCTACTCGGACTATCATTTGCAGGCTCCGGGTTTCGACCAGAGCCAGGTCAACTGTGCCGCTCAGCCGGTTAATCAGTACTACAATCCGGTGCAGCAGCAGCAAGGGTTTAATCAGATCGTTTCACCGACGCAGGTTCCACAGGATTATCAATACGGTGGGCAGGCGTACGATGGCGGCATGCAGCAGCAGAACTTCGGCTATCAAAATATGCCAGGACAAAACGCATCCGCTTATCAGCAGCAAGAAATGGCGCTGCAGCAAACTCAGATGGCTCAGCAGTTGGAAGAAGTCAAAACCAGCAAAGAGTCTCAAGAAGGTTTCCGCATGAGCAGTGAGTTCAACGATAAGGCGATGAACGATTCAAACACTGGCGCGAAGAAAATCAAAGCTAAAGGACTTGGCAGTTCTATGGGACGCCTCGTCAAAGGCAGCTTGCGAATGGCAACTCCGGCAGCTGGAACAGTTGCATCGGTCTATCTGTTGCGTGCGGCGTTCGGCAATTCCATGATGGTGATGCCGATGGGCGGCGGGATGATGATTGCACCGTAATTGAGCTCGGAGCAAAACGAAATCGTTGGAACCGACTCTATTTCGGATGTATTCGAACTCGCGAATGTACACGAACGAACTCGTTGGAACATTTACCTCCAGTTGACTCCATTCGAAGTGTATCCGCACAATAGATCAATCAGGAAACCTTTTGGGCTTCGCTGTCGAGCAGCTCGATGGTTAGTCTTCGATTGAAATTAGCTGATCTTGATTGATTCGATTACTTTTGGTGAGGCGACTTCGTCGGAAACTGCGATGTTCATAGTGGTGTCACCGATGATGCTGTGCAGTTTCGCCTCAAGTCCCTTTTCGCCTTTGCGGCTAGCGAGCAGGCAGAGCGCAACTACGCCTAGAGCGACCGCGAGAAACACCACGGCTAATCCAACCAGTTCCAGTCTCCATTGAGTGATGCCACTAGTCATGATGGCACCTAGACCGGCTATTAAAACCGCGGTCATCATGCCGAACCAAAGGCTGAAGATAATTCGCACAGCTGGATTGACGGAGAAGCTGTAGTCGATGATCGAGCCGGTCGATGCTTCATTTACGACGCCGAAGATCGATCGTGCGAATGGATTGGGAATCAATCTTTTTCGCGCGATGATAAATTGTTTGCCTGAAAGCCGCACGCTCAGCCGTTGTTTTGCGCTGGAGTCAGTGTCGAGCGCAAGCAGCGCCGACAGAATTTCTTGCTGCGATTTTTTCGAAGGGGCGATAAACGTTTCCGAGATTGCAGAAACAGGAGGTGGCGAACTAGTTTCATTGATTGGGATCATGTCAATTGAATTCCTTGGACGGGCGTGCCAAGCGAGGTGGACCGAAATTGTACAGGATTGGTAAGTGGTGCATTTAAACAGCTGCAAAGCCGTTAGGGTGAAATCAACAATTTGAGCTAAACTGGTACTGTGTTTTGGGCAATTGGAGCAACTTGAAGTGTCGATTCTAAGACGGTCAAACGGCGAACTATCACTACTTTTAAGCTTAGCGCTTCTCTTTGCAGGCGCTGCCAACGCTGCAAGCGACGAGACGGTTAAAAGCGACGTGAGCGATCCGGCCAGGGCACATGCCGAAGGTCCCGATAAGACGGGGACTGCTAAGAGCGGCGGAGTACCGTATGCTTCATCGCCTGAGACCGCGGCGCCCGGGGTGAGCCCAAAGCTGCCGGCGAAACAGGCTGCACCGGGTGGCACGACGACGATTGCGGTTCCGGATGGTCCGGCAGGCGAGCAGCCGGCAAGCGACGCGAAGACGGTCACGCCGACGGGATTGCCGGGAACGGCGCTTCCAGCTGTTGATGCTCCGTCCGTGCCGACTTCAAGTACGCCTCCGGCGACGACTGTCCCTGCCGATCAGAAGGTGAAAGCGCCCCAGTCGAACGGCAAGCCTCAGATTGGTTTGCAGTTTCCTTCTCACAAGCAGCTGGCACCACTTTTAAGGATGAATCAGCAAGCCGCGATCAATCGCATCAAGATTGCCGAAGCGCGCTGCCGCAAACAGCTTGCGCTTTCCGGAATGGATCCCAACATCAACATCGATGACGCGATGGCGCTCGGGAAGCCGGTGATCAATATCTATTGCAAGAAAAGTGTCGGCGATAACGTGCTCGCCCACGGATTTTGCCTGCAAGCGTATCTTTGTCAGTATCGACGGAAGCCAAGCGGGCGGATTGAAACAGTTAGATTCGCTCGCATCGGAGAATCGCCGGAAGTCTATTCCGGAGCCGACTTCGAGGACAAAGCTGTGGGATTGGTCGACGCATATTTGAGCGCGCGCCACCATCAACTCAAAGAAAAATCTGCAGCCACAAAAGGTAAACCAGCAGCCAAACACAAGAAGACGAAATAGTCGATCGTCTTGTATGATTATGCGTTGATGTTGATTGGGATTGGCTAATTGTGCGGGAAACGGCTATTTTATGACGACCAATATAGTTTTGACCGGCGTGGGAAGAGATCGAGTCGGTATCGTAGCCGAGCTCTCGCAGGTGCTCTTCGAGTTCGGATGCAACCTGCTTGACTCGAGTATGACGTTGTTGCGTGGTGAGTTTGCCGTTATTCTAATGGCGCAATTGCCGGAAACGCACACACTTATTCAACTTAGAGAACGCCTCAATCAAGCTGAAGCGGCGCTCGGGATGCAGGTTTTTGTTCGTGAATTGAGCGATGCCAGTCTCGACGAAGATGATGACGAAGGTCATCCTTATATAATTTCGGTTTACGGCGGCGATCGTCCTGGTATCGTAGCTGGTATCACTAAAGCACTGCAGACTTTGAGCATCAACATCACTGATGTAGCGACAAAACGTACACGATCAGAACAATCTATCTTTATGATGGTGCTTGAAGTTACCGCTCCGATCACGATTACGGAAAGCGAACTTAGACAGTCACTCAACAAAGTTTCAGCACAACTCGGTGTGGATGTGAGTATTCAATCGCTCGAGGTTGTGGAACTGTAGAATGGCTATACTTCCCGTTCTTGTCTATCCTGATCCGGAGCTCAAACGAGTTTCGGATCCGGTCGATTTCAAGGAAGATCTGACCGCGACGATTCAAGATCTACTTGATACCATGCATGATGCACCTGGCTGCGTTGGATTAGCCGCGCCGCAATGTGGCGTTCGCAAACGCATTCTGATCATTGACGCGTCTCGGAATCCAAAAGTTGAATCGAAGTATGGATTGATGGTGATTATCAATCCGATTGTTGAATATTCAGAAGGCGAAGTATTGGCTCGGGAAGGGTGTTTGAGCCTGCCTGATCTGACGGCGAATGTGAAACGCGCGCAAAAAATCCGAGTGAAATTTCAGAATCCTCAGAACCAGGAGCAAGAGATTGAAGTGTCGGATTTTGAGGCGCGTGTAGTGTTGCACGAACTCGATCATCTTGATGGAATTCTATTTCTCGATCGCGTGGCTTCACTAAAAACCGATGTGTTTAGAAGGAAGCGTTATGCACCAAAAGATGGGGCTGGTAAACCAGGCGAAGTGAAGCCGGGTGAATCAAAACCTGACGAATTGAAACTCAAAGACGCGAAAACGCCCGACTCTAAACCTGGCGAAGCGGCTGTTCGGTCAGAGTCTTAGTTTCAAAAATCATTCCGGCGTCGTATCGTTTTTCACAACATCATCAGTTTGTTGTGCCGCAGGTTTGGCTTGCAACCTGGCAAACTGCCACGCGTGAACAGCAATGTTCGAGCACATGATCACGCCTTCGACCACGTGAGTGGTGGCAGCGTATGTTTGCAAAACTGGTGCCGTGAGAAGGAACGTCGCCATCGTCACCACATAAAACAACGCGGCTGGAACGATACGTTCCTGGCGGATCGATTCGATCAGGACGAGCAGCGCGACGATAACCCAGAGTGCCACCATCGAGCCGGCGACAACCATAAGCAAATCAACCTTATCGTTATGACCAGCAAGAATCCTAATGCTGTCCAAAAGGTCCAGACTACAAATGGTTATGGTACCAATGTAATAAAATCGAACCAGTTTCAATCTTTGCTTTCGCCACCTTTTGCCGATTGAGCCATTGGGCTCGCCATCGTCGTATCCGAAGTCGTGTCATCTATCTTGTCGATTGTGACCATTATCGATCAGCTTTGTCTTTTTTGTCAGTGACTATTATTGCGGTTATCTTCGCCTTGTCTTCGGACGAGTCGCTGCAGCTGGAGCATTTGCGGTTTCTATCGAAGTTCGTCCAGAGTAACACAACAGTTGACCAGTTGGTCGGGGAAGGACGAGCGAGGATAAGGGTATAAACGTGGATATGACCGACGATTTCAAAACCGAGCAAGCCGAAAAAATTGAACTGCGCGCACCCGGGCAGTCGAGTGAACTGCCTGCGGGTTCGTTGGATTCCAACGAGTCTCCGCTATCAGCCCAGGGGCTTTCGACGGCTTCTGTCCCGATGCCTTTTTTAAACTTGCCGCCGCAATACGAAGTGCTCGAATTGATAGGCCAGGGCGGAATGGGTCAGGTCTACAAAGCCCGAATCAGCGGCGTGTCCGAACTTGTGGCAGTGAAAGTGCTCAGGAAGGAGCTTTGCTCGGATGCTCAAGCGGTTAAACGGTTTCAACAAGAAATCACAGCAGTTTCCAGTCTTACGCATGCCAACATCGTCGAGGTTTTGGAACACGGAATAACGAGCGAAAATATTCCGTATCTGACGATGAAGTTTGTCGATGGTGAGAGTCTGGAATCACTATTGCAAAGAGAAGGCGCGATCGAATGGGAGCGCGCTGTCGATATTTTTTTGCAGGTTGCTGCAGCCCTGGAGTATGCCCACGGCCGCGGAACAGTGCATCGAGACTTGAAGCCCAGCAATATTGTCGTTTCGAAAAACGCATTAGGAGTCGAAACCGCGCACATCGCCGACTTCGGTATCGCGAAGCTCGTCACCGCCAGTGGTGACACTGTCAATACGATGACAGCGGCCGGCGAGTTTATGGGAACGCCAGCGTATATGAGCCCCGAGCAATGCCTCGGTCAGGAAGTTGATTTTCGCTCGGATATTTATTCTTTAGGGTGCACTCTTTTCGCGGCTCTTAGTGGACAGAACCCATATGCCGGGTGTGGAACCGTAGAAACGATTGCCAAGAAATTATCCGATCAGGCTCCGCCGCAACTGACATCGCAGGCGATACCACCCAATTTGAAAATTCTAGTTGCTAGCTGTATGAACAGGCAACCGCGCGACCGCTACAATTTGGTCAACAATCTCAATCGGGACCTAGCCGCAATTGCCCATGGTGACACACCTCAGAGCCATCTGGTTAGTCCAGTCCTTGATGAAAAAGCTCTCGGAAAACGATTTGCGGCGTTCTGGATTGATTACTTTATCATCATGGGTGCGTATGGAATTATTTCGCTGGTGTGCACAATTGTTTTCATTCCGTTAAGTGTACTGACTAACAACTGGGCTATGGCGCAACCATGGGCCGTCTATTTTTGGTTGGTATCGTATGTAGTGGTGGTTTTCGGTTCCATCGTTTTTTATAAAGCGTGGATGGAAAGTCGTTTTGGTGCCACTCCCGGAAAAATGTTAATGCGACTGGTAGTTTGCGACCTGGAAGGAAAGAAGATCACCCTTAAGCGCGCCCTTGCGAGAAACGGTTTGAGAGTTTTGTTTTTCTACGGACTTCCCGCCCTGATATTTTACGTTCTGATAGGTCTCAGATCGGAGTTCGACGTCAGGATTAATCCGGCGTTCGGTCTGTTATATCCAGTTTCACTTATCGTTTGGACGATGGCGAAACGACAGGTGCCATGGGACCTGGTCTCAAAGACGAGAGTTCGTCGTAAAAATTAATTGCTTACTCAGTCGGTTCTTGATTTATCACTTACTCAGTGGTGGCATGGCGACACCATCCAAAATGTGAATGATCCCGTTGGAACAAGGAACGTCCACTGTTTGAATCAAGGCTTTATCAGCGTAGAGATTGCCGCCTTTCTCAGAGATGGTGATTTGATGCCCTTCCAGCGTCTTGAATTTTTTGGTCTTCTTCAGGGCCTCTGAATCAAATGTTCCTTCGACTATCGAATACTCCAGCACTTGACGCAGCTTCTTCTTATTTGCGAAAAGTGACATGACGTCCTCGTCCGGCATCCGTTTAAACCCGTGATCGCAGATCGCGAACATCGTGAACGGTCCATTGTTTTTCAGCTTCTTATCGAGGTCGTATGCTTGACTCAAGCCGTCCAGCAGCGTCACAAAACGTGTAACTTCATTATCTTTGAGCGTATTGATAATGTCTTTGGTCGGACGCTCAAACCCTTCTTTGTTTTTGTATCGTTCAGTTTTAGTGGAAGCTATTCTAGTGCCGTCTTTAATCGAGTTGCCTGGCGAGGCCGACGCCGGCGCGCTACTCGAGATACTTAGTGCCGCTATGACTAAAAGACCCGTTATTGACTTCGGTCCGACTCTGTTCCGCTGCATGTTATCTCTCCGGTATCTAGGCGTATGAGATCTTTCTACCGCGTTTCACGTGATTGAAAACTGTAGGCTAAATAAAACGCATTGCCAGCGCATCGAATGTTCTCGTTCGTTCATTGTCACGTGTCACCTAAATGCTGTTCGATCACTTCTGTACGATCATTTTGTATACCAGTAATTTTTCGAATAAGTCGACCAGCTATTGTTCGCTTTCGTTTTTAAACAGGCTCTCGACTTGTTCAGAGGACAATGCATACCACTCGCCGGGTTCCAATTCCAATTCGCCAAGTGTGAGTTTACCGATAGACCAGCGTACAAGGCGCAGTGTGGGGTGACCAACTGCGGCGGTCATGCGGCGAACCTGTCGATTCTTGCCTTCAGTGAGAGTCAAGGCAATCCAACTCGTAGGGATGTTTTTCCGAAAACGTATCGGCACCGTTCGTGGTGGCAAGGTTGGTTCTTCCGCAAATGCGTGGACGCGACAAGGCAAAGTTTCTCTGCCCTGGATCATGACTCCGCGTCGTAATTGATCGAGAGCCGTCTGCGTTGGAATGTTATCGACTTGAGCATAATACGTGCGTTCGTGCCTGTTTTCCGGAGCAAGCAACGCCTTATTCATGCGCGTGTCATCACTCAAAATTAGAAGTCCTTCGCTATCGGTATCAAGTCTTCCGACAGGATAGACGTTCGGCGGAAATTCGAATTCTGCCAGAGTGCGTTGTCCCTCTTCCCCCGGACTGAACTGGCATAGAATGTCGAACGGTTTGAAGAACGCCAGGTAGACGCGGTTATTGGAAGCTTTGAAAACCCTGGGACGGCCTGGTTCGCGAGGTTCGGGTTCGAACTGATCGTCCCTTCGCCATCGTTTGCGATTATTTCCAGTCGGATTCTGTCCGTCGGGACCGCCTTGTCTCACTTCCGTGCCTCTAGTCTTCGTTGGTACCACTATTTTGATCGAGACCAGGTTCGTTCTCTGGCGCCTGTTGAGACGGCTCACCAAAAGCCAATCTAGCAGCTGCGGTTGCTATTGCATACACAGGAGGTTTGCGCAAATTGCAGAGCGCAATGACGGCGGACTGTTCTTCAGGAATGTTGAACTGCTGCATCCGGCTTTTGACCAGGCTGTCTACTGATTGTCTGAGCTGATCATCAGAGGTGTCAGTCCTGGTTACAACGCTCGGAGCAGACGATTGCACCTGTGTATTTTGCGCACTAGCGGCGGTGCCGAATAAACTCAAACACATTGCCGAAATCAGTAAAGCATTCTTGAATGAAGAGCTTGTTCGCACTGCGAATCTCCTGTTATGTCGCTTTTGCTAGCAGAGGTAATTTGGCTAAAATCTCATCCCAAGGCACCTGAAAACGCCGGTCTTTGGTTTCCTCGACCAGTCCAATATGGGTCAATTCTGACACATCTGTGTATACGTTCTTATAGTCACGACCTAGTGCTTGAGCCAGTTGCCTGATGTTTAGCGGACCTATTGCTCTTAGCTTTTGCATCAACTCAATACGCCGGGGGGACAGATACTTGAGTAGTGTAGCCATATCCGCAAAATGCAATTGGTTGACGGGTTGCTCAGGAGGAAGACCGGCCTCCGCGCGTTTCCATGCTTTGATAGCACCTTCCGCCGCTTCTTCTCCAGTTTGCACGCCGATAAGAATATCTTTCTTTCTTGTCATAGATTCTCTTCCTGTGCGCGTTTCTCGTCTTTCAAAAAATCTTCCATGAGTTGTTCTATGCTGATGAACTCATAACTTTCTTCCCGATCCATCAAGTGTTTATGGTCTCTGTTACCTCTTTCATTGTCGTATCGTACTAGGCAAGTGCCATCAGCAAGTCCGAAATAGAGCCGATATTTAAACCCGTGCGGTTGATCCAGGGTCGGTTCCGGTAGTTTCCAGATGACGATTTCTTCTATTGAGCCATTGGCCAAAACGCGCTTGTTTCGGTAGATCAAAATCGCTTTCATTATGGTAATTGTACCATAATTGTGGTGTTCCGCACCATGATTATGGTATTCGGTGCCATAATGTCAATTTCTCTGGATTTGTTATGGTGTGCCCACCCGCATCTGTTAGAACGTCGAACCGAGACCAAAATTCTGTCCGACGTGAGGGCGCGCGTTCGAAACAATCGAGCGTCCTTTGCGGTAGCCACTGCAGGCATCATGAAGCTTTTCCTGTTTCAGAATCAGGTTTGAGATTTGCTTTGAATATTTTTTTGTTCTATTGATGGCGCGACAATTATCCGAATGTCACCCGTCTTCTTCTGCTGATGGAACTCGCGATAGTAGCGATCGCTGCGAACGCGATGCGCTTAAGCTCGAGTTCTGAGATGTTCAGAAACGCTAAAAGGTTAAACAGTCCAAAAATCATTGGATTGGTGGATCGAAAAATGTCGATGGAGGTGAAAGTTCAGTCGATTGATGTAATGGCTTAGGGCACCACCTACGGTGCGCGTCCAAAATCGCTTTCAAAAGCGTCATACAAGGAATATGGCGAGCCCCTCTGCTAGACCGAAGTTCTAGAGCTCCGATCGCTGGCGCTGGAGAGAAAGCAAGCGACGCAGAGCCGCTGAGCGGATCGATGGTCGGTTGTGAATCTCGTATGTGTGGCATGTTGTGCAGGTTGACGAACCATCAAACAAACCGCTTACGCGGTCCAGAAAAGGCTCACCATCTTCCTTGTCAAATATGAGCGACGCGATTGAACCGCGGCGCTAAACTTCCAATGCCAATGATCGTAAATTCAAGCGACTTGCAAGTCAATGATGCGCGACTTTTGTGAGAGATTCTTCTGTATGTGTATATGTGCGTGAATCTACAGCGATATAAAAATGGATGCCTGTGTGACTTCATCAGCTATGCCATCTGCCCGAAGCGGTGCCGCTCTTCGTGGTATATGTGCGGGATATGGAGTGTCGTTTACATATCAAATAATTGCCGCGAACATACGCGTTCGGATCTTCTATTTATTTTTGCGAAGAAGAACTTCCAAATTTTTGCGATTGTTCGGCCAGTCTTTCCATATATCGCCTATCGCATTCAGTCGTTCCGGCACGCTGGTCATCGTGTGGTGAATCGGAAGATGTTTGCCAAGCTCGTCCCAGGTAAGTGGAGTGGAAACCGTCTGCTCTTTAATGAGGCGCGGTGAGTAGGGCGCCACGAGCGTTTTGCCTTTGCAGTTCGGACTGCAGTCGAGCAATATTTTGCCTTCCTGTTTTGCAGCCAGAGCGTCGACTGTTACTTTGTTTCCGTGTTTGCTCAGAATAAACTTGCTGATAGTTTCCGCCAACACCCTTACGTCATCATGATGCAGCGTGTCTTCGATGGGAACGAAAACGTGTAACCCACTGCGTCCTGATGTTTTCAGGAACGCTTTCAATGATACCGAATCCAGTGCCTCCTTAACCCAGTAGGCAACTTCGGAAACTCTTTCGAACGACTCGCGGTGATATCCGCGCTGGTCTTTTTTCTCCTCTGGCAGATGCAGGTCCAGATCGAAGACCATAAAATCAGGATGCAATCCAAAGTCCAGCGCAGTAATTCTCGACAGCCAGACATGCTGTTCCATGACGCCTTGTTGGATGAACCAGAGCAATGAGGCGAAGTTGTTCGCCATTGCAACTTCCGTATCTTCATCGTTGGAACGTTCGACAAAACAGGTTTCGACAAAATCAGGAATTTGAAAATTCCAGTGCTTTTGATAGAAGCGTTTGCCTTTCATGCCATCGGGTGAACGCACAACTGAGAGTGGTCGGTCTTTCAAGTATCCAAGCGAATACGGCGCGCTGAGCGCGATGTAGCGCACGAAGTCGCGCTTCGTAAATTTCTTGAGATCGTCGGTGGCTGGAAACATTACCTTGTTCAAATGCGTGAATTCAATCACGTCACCATCCACGACGATTTCCATTTTTTCGTCTTTGGTCGCGGCCAGTTGCGCCGCGACCGATTGGCAAACTAAAGTTTGTGCGTCGATGACCGGCTTCTCTTCTGCCAGATCCTTCGACTTGGTGGGAACGTATTGCTCTTTTGGAATTTGCACAATTGCAAGTGGTGCGCGTTTATCGAGTTTAACTTCTTCCGGTCCCTTGTCTTCACGCACGCGCAGAAAAACCGGAGATCTAATATGCCCGTCGCGAGTCCAATCCATAAATTTGATTTCGATTACGATTTTTGGATCGAGCCAGGTTACTTGTTTCTTTTCATCAGGGCGCTTGAGAAAAGGATGCTTATGGCGGTTCAGTCCTTCCATTCGGCGGCACATATCGCGCAAAAGTCGTTCGTCAAATCCTGATCCAACGCTGCCGCAATAAATCAGATTTCCAGTTTCGTCATGAGCACCTAAAAGCAAGGCACCAAATGTGGGGCTACGCGATCCCGAGCCCTGGGTAAAACCGCCGACAACAAACTCATCAGTTTGTTGGGCTTTTACTTTTATCCAATGCGGGGAGCGGCGACCAGGTTCGTAAGGTGCGTCGAGCCGTTTTGCCACGATGCCTTCGAATCCGTTTTCGACACAAACTTCGTACGCCGTCATTCCGTCATCTTCGAAGGCAGTGAGAATCCGAACGTTTTTCGATTGCTGTAGCACTTCATTCAACAGCAACTTTCGGTCGGACAATTTCATTCCAGTGACGTCGTAGCCATCAGCGTATACGATGTCGAAAACAAAATAGTAAACCGCCACGGATTGCTCGGCTCGTGCGATATCCGCTTTTCGCATCAGATTGATTCTCTGTTGCAGATGTTGAAACGATGGTCGCCCTTGTTCATTCAACGCGATAATTTCGCCATCAAGAATCACATCTCGATTGCAAAGTTTCGGAAGCTCAGTTGCCAGTGACGGATACTGATCGGTAATTTTGAGTGCACGCCTGGACATCAGTGTGCAAGCGCCTTTCGATAGGTGCGCGATGGCACGCATGCCATCCAACTTCGGTTCGTAAATCCATCCTGCTCGCGAAAAATTGATCTCGGGCAAACTGGCGAGCATGGGCGTAAATTTCACCGGCACCATCGCACGGCGCGCACCAGGCATCTTCGATAAATCAATCATGCCAACAGCCGCTTGGTGAATTTTTACGCAGTGAATTAAACTGTTTTCGATCAATGGTGCCAGAAAACGGCCAGCCAGCAGAACAAGCCGATTTCATTTAGCCCGTCTTACGTTTTCTTGGCTTTTTCTCGGTAGGCACTTTGCCCATTTGCGGTTCATCCGACCGCTTAGCCGCGCTTTTCTGCAACAGCGGCTCTTCTTTGTAGTCGGCAATTTCAGCGACAGCAGGTGCGGCTTTCTTCGCTTTGATGTTTTCCATGCTGGCTTGTAATGCGTCCATCAAATCGATGACGTTGCCCGAAGGAATTGCCGGCGACTCGTGAATTTCGCGACCTTCCAGTTTCGCTTCAATTACCTGCATCAGAGCTTCGCGATAATTGTCTTTGTAGTTGGTCGGTTCGAAATCATCCGCCATCAAGTCGATTAAACTGCCAGCCATCGCCATTTCTTTTTCTGAAATTTGAACATCAGGAAGTGATTTGTTCTTTTCGACTCTGACTTCATCAGGATACAAAAGTGTGTTCATCAACAATGTGCCACCATAAGATCGCAGGCAGCAAAGACGTTCTTTCGTGCGGATGGACACTTTAGCAACTGCAACCATGCCCTTTTCCGTCATCGCTTTCATGAACAAGGTGAATGGTTTCTTGGCCGCTTCATCCGGTTCGATGTAATACGCTTTGTCGTAAAACACAGGATCGATTTCTTGGCTTTGAATAAACGATGTGATCTCGATTGAATTTTTATTCGGCAACGGCAGCTTTTCGAAATCGTCCTTGGTCAGTACGACGTACTGCCCTTTGGAGTATTCGTAACCCTTCTCGAGTTCGTCGTATTCGATTTTGCGATCGCAGGTTGGGCAGAAACGATGCTCTTTGACCCGACCCTTACAATCGCGGTGCAGCTGATTGAAGGAGATGTCTTTGTTGTCGGTTGCTGAGAATAGCTTGACCGGGATGCTGACCATACCGAAGGTAATGATGCCACTCCAGATAGCTCGTGCTGCCATAAAATTCACCTTGCGTTTGCAACGGTCCTTGACACTATATGCGGTATCAAGGTCAAACCGTGGCGCGGGGACCGATAAATGTGCTCGTTCGGTGCTGCTAGCGATATTCTTCCCGTATACGATCCGTACTAGTCGATTATTGTAAGCGCATACATATGGATGGTTTGGAACCCCTCCTGGCTATGCGCATGCATTCGTTCATTCCAATTCTATCCAGGAATTAATTATTGGACCACTATTGTTCAAAACTTCCGTAAAGGGCACCCAGGTCCGTCCACGCCTGTTACGACATCCGTGGGCACTGGGCGACACCTTTTTACTAATGAGCTATGTTCATAGAAGTAATTGTTGCCTATCGTTCGGCGCCGTGCGCCCGTACCTGGGCTGCGAGTTAGACAGACCTCGGGTCACCATTTATGACGCAACAAACTGATATGGAATCCGCCCAACCAGCTCAACCACAATCGGACTTTCTGCCGCCATATGAAGTCGACATGCGTCCGCTTTGTCAGGGCATGCCGTTTGTAATGACCGATGCTGCCCATCCGCGAAATGCGGTGAAGCATGGCAGTCACTTCCTGGTGCTTGATGAAAGTGGATTAATCCCGAGCTGCAACACTCTTGGATACGGCTACTACCGTTATGACACTCGCCATCTCAGTTCGATGGAGCTGACGCTTAATGGTGGATCGCTCTCTGTCCTGTCATCGGATTTCACCAAAGGTTATGCGGCGGAACTTTTATATACCAATAACCATTCCGACATGGCGGCGCAGCAAAAAATCACTGTAGCCCGAAAGATAGTGATGACGGATGTTTTGTGGGAACAGATTACGCTCGAAAATTTTGATTTCGCGCCTTTGCAAGTTGACCTTGCTGTTCGATATCAATCAGACTTCGCCGATATTTTCGAAGTGCGCGGAACCAATCGTCCCAAGCGCGGACAGCGAATGCTCCCCACCAACGACAATTCAACGATATTTTTGGCTTATCTTGGTCTGGATACTGTTTTGCTTGAAACAGTTATCGAGTTTAAAAATATGGTGCCAACCAAGATTAGTGATGGCGAAGCGTTCTTTCGTTTGACGCTGCCAGTGCGACAACCTGTGACTATTGAGATTTACATTTCCACGCGATGGAATCAAAAAACTCCGCGACTGGTGGCGAATGGCGAAACCTACAAAGAAGCCGAGACTATCGCCGACAACAGCTATAGCACCTGGCGAGCGGACATGACGACGATCGAAACCGATCTGAATATGTTTAATGTCGCGATTGAAAATTGTTATCGAGATTTGTACATGCTGCGTCAACCGACGCCAAAAGGGCTGGGCATCGCCGCGGGCATTCCATGGTACTGTGCATTGTTTGGTCGTGATACCGCGATTACGGCGCTGCAATTATTGCCGTTCGCGCCGGAATTGGCACGCGGTTGTATCGATGTATTGGCTGCCTATCAGGGCGAGAAGACCGACACCTTCAGAGCCGAGCGCGCCGGGAAAATTTTGCATGAACTGCGTGTTGGAGAAATGGCGCGGTTAAATGAAATTCCTCACAGTCCATATTATGGAACCGTCGACGCGACGCAGCTCTGGCTCATCCTTTTGGCGGAGTACATCGATTGGACCGGCGATATGGAATACGCTCATCAAATGTGGCCGAACGTGAAATTGGCGCTGCGTTTTCTCGAGCAATCCACGCGCGGTGGATACATCAGTTATAAACGCGAGAGTAGCCTGGGGCTGGAAAACCAGGGCTGGAAAGACTCCGGCGACTCCGTCACGCATGCCAACGGCATTCTTGCCGAGCCTCCGATTGCGCTTTGCGAAGCTCAAGGTTATTTGTACGCAGCCTGGATTCGCACTGCTCGCCTGGCGCAAATGCTTGGTTATAATCCACTGGCAATCAAGCTGCAACATCGGGCCCGCAACTTGAAGGAGCGCTTCCAGTCCGACTTCTGGATGATCGAAGAAAACTTTGTGGCAATCGCGCTCGATAAAGACGGGCAACAAGTTAAAACCGTTTCGTCAAATCCCGGGCATTGTTTGTGGTCCGAAATTCTGAACGCCGAGCAGGCGAAAATTGTCGCCGATCGTCTAATGGCTCCGGATAACTTCTCCGGATGGGGCATCAGAACTCTGTCTTCGGAGGCATGCTCATACAACCCAATTAGCTATCACAATGGTTCTGTTTGGCCGCACGATAATGGTATTATTTGCGAGGGTCTGCGAAAGATCGGCAGAACAAAAGACATTCTCACGGTCCTGACCGCGATGTACGATGCCATGCGAAGACAATCTGATTTTAGATTACCTGAACTATTTTGCGGTTTTGAGCGCGCCAATTCGCCTCAGCCGATCGATTATCCGGTTTCCTGCCGACCTCAGGCATGGGCTGCTGGAGCCATTTTTCAGATGTTGAGAGCTTGCGTAAATTTAGCACCGGATGCGAGCAATCGACGACTACGAATCGTTGATCCGGTATTGCCTATGTGGCTCAGCCAATTGAGAATTTATGGATTGAAGCTTGGAAACGCCCAGGTGGACATCGCTTTGAGACGTGAAGGTGACTCTACCTATTGTACGGTGTTGCGAAAACAAGGCGACATTCGAGTTGTCGTCGAAACATAAGGAGTAACGAAAGTGAGAATCGCTCAACTGGCCCCGCTGACGGAATCAGTGCCGCCGAAGGGATACGGCGGCACCGAGTTGGTTGTAAGCCAACTCACCGAAGAGTTGCTTCGACGCGGACATAATGTCACGCTTTTCGCGACGGGAGATTCGCTCACTGAAGCCGAATTGATCAGTGTCGCTCCGCGTGGACTGCGAATGGATGCAGTGCCGCACCACAGATGGTGCGCTTTCGAAACTCGGTTGATTTTAGAACTCGTGCGCCGGCAGAACGAATTCGATATCGTACACAACCACCTGGGTTTCATTGCCTGGCCGTATCTGGACAAGCTCAATTGTCCAGTGGTTTCAACCAATCATAATCCGATTATCGATTATTGCGCAGATATCTATCTTGAATTTCCGCACTTGCCGGTCATCGCTATTAGTGATGCCTACAAGCGTTTGAACTATCCGAATCAGCTCAATTACGTCGGTCGCGTTTACAACGCCGTCGGCGAAGACGTATTCCCTCGCGAGCCAATTTCGCCTGATGTGATTGGCGAACAAAAAGATCGCGATTATTTGTTGTTTCTTGGCCGAGTCTCTCATGCCAAAGGCACTGCTGATGCGATAAAAATCGCACGTGCCGTTAATTTGCCGCTGAAAATTGCCGGCAAAGTTGACGCGAATGACGCCGAGTATTTCGAGCAAAACATCAAAGACGAACTGCATGATGGCATCGAATACATAGGCGAAGTCGGCTTCCAGGAGAAGTTGAATTTATACAGAAAGGCGAAAGCGGTTGTCTATCCAATTCACTTCGAAGAGCCTTTTGGGCTGGTCATGACCGAAGCACTGGCAGCAGGAACGCCGCTTGTCGCGCTCGACCGTGGTTCTGTCCGTGAGATTCTGGTGGACAAGGTCAACTCTGTTGTCGCTGACAGCGTCGACGAGCTGATCGCAAGGTTCGGCGAAGTCGATCGAATCAAGTCGTCTGATTGCATCGCTCACGCCCGGTCGTTTAGCGTCGATCGGATGACCAGCAGTTACGAGGAGATTTACCGGACCGTTATCGCTTCTGGTGCTGGACGCAAAGTCGCCCACGCCGTCAGCTAACGGACAACATTAAATCTGTTTGCAACCCGGCATGGGTAGGTGGCGAGTTTGCTATGCGGGGTCTGGATACCGATCTCTCGCGAAACTCACCTCAGTTTGTTTTGTCGCCTGTATTTGTATCGGGTTACTGTAGGAAAGCTCCGCGGCAAACTCGTGAACAATTACCGATTTTATGAAAAGAGTGCGGCTCGAATACAACGACAATTGTCGTTGGCGATTTCTGTTGCCTTGCCGTTGTTCGCGTTAATCGCTCTGCAAGTCGATGCATCCAACCAGTCAGCCATTGCAGCCGACCGGCAAGTTACCGCACCTGCCAAAGCCGTTGAATCAGCGAAAGTCACAGCATCTGGAAAAGTCGTTGAATCTGCGAAAAACACCGCACCTGGGAAAGTCGTTGAACCTGCGAAAGTTGCATTAGTTCTAGGTGGTGGTGGCGCGCGCGGTGCCGCTCACATCGGTGTGTTGCGAGTACTCGAAGAGAATAACATGAAGCCCGATCTGATCGTGGCGAACAGCATGGGTTCAATCATTGGATCATTATATTGCGCCGGTGTTCCACTCGATAAAATTGAAGAACTTTGCATAGAAGGCAAGGTGAAAAAAGCGTTTGCGCCGTTTCCACTGCCGGTGCAAATTATGAAGAAGGCGGTGCGGCCTAAGATTCCGTTCAAAAGAATTAAACGATATCCAGGTTTGTACAATGGCGATTCATTAGAAACGTTTATCAATAAAACAGTCGGCGAAGAACATACGAAATTAGAATCACTGCCAACGCCGCTCGTCATCACTGTTGTCAATTTGCTCGACGGCAAAGCGTATCGAATGACGAAAGGCGACCTCGGTAAAATTGTGCGCGCGAGTTGCAGTTTGCCTCCGATTGTAAAGCCGGTTGAGTACGAAGGCATGCTGCTCGCCGATGGTGGCATCAGAACTAATCTGCCCACGATGACCGCCCGAGACATAGGCGCTGACGTCGTTATCGCAGTCAACGTCGACGAAAAACTCGAAGACGTCACCGCGAAAGACATGCAGAAGTTGACGCTGCTCGCCAACCGAGTCACTTCAATTATGCTCTCGATTCGCGACGAACAATTTGCAAGAGTTGCCGACCTGGTCATTCATCCGGAGGTGAGCGGTATCTCAATTATCTCGACGGACGAAGCCGATTATCCAATCGCAGTCGAGGCCGGCAGAGCTGCCGCAAATGAAGCATTGCCGCAATTGAGAAAACTGTTCGGTGCGCGAACAGCACTCAAGCCAACCGAACCGGTCAAAATTGTCCGGTAACCGGTTCTCGAATTTGTAGCCTGATCGCAACAGGAGAGAGAAGAAAAAACAGTGAAAATATGGTCTGGTAATATATTTCCGGGTACACTGTGCATGTGGCAGTTAGCCATTTAAGGACTCAGAAACGTGGAGCAGCTTTTTACCACCGATGGCTTTATTCCTCTTGGACTTTGTTTCAAGTGGAACCAAACTGTTCTCATGCTGATTGTCACTGGAAACGTGCTTGCTGCGATGGCTTTTGCAACAATGCCTCTCGCCGTTTTTTCTTACTTGAAACGCAGTCACCACCAAACATACCACTGGATCTTCTTACTGTTCACAGCGTCCTGCGTCACTGCTGCCACCGCGCATGCTGTGAAAATCTGGACTGTTTTTAATCCAGTTTTTGGATTGGAGTCCACTCTCGATTTTCTTAGTGGACTCTCATTCATGTCCACGGCTGTCCTCGTGTGGCCTTTGATTCCAAAAGTTCTTGCGCTTCCACAACCGGCGCAGATGGAAAAAGCATACGATGAATTGAAGATGGAAATGATGCGAAGAGAATCCGCCGAGTCTCGCAATCGGCAACTCGCATCCATCGTCGAATCATCCAATGATGCGATCGTTAGTTTTATGTTGAACGGAACTGTTTTGAGCTGGAACCGCGGAGCACAAGAACTGTTTGGTTACTCAGTCGAGTCAACAATGGGTAAAGCCATGCGTCAGTTGATCGGTCCGGACATGGATAAAGTCGTTGAGATTTTGCGCGAAGGTCGAAGAGTCGACACACTGGAATTGCCGTTCACAACCAGTGAAGGCAGAACGATTTATTTATCACTTTGCGTTTCTCCTATTAAGGATGCAGAAGGAAGTGTCGTAAGTGGTGCGGCAATTTTCCGCGACATCACGCTGATCAAACAAGCCGAGAGGGAGTTGCTGCGCGCTTCTGAGCAACTTACTCAATCGAATAAAGAGTTGGAAGATTTTGCCTGGGTTGCCGCTCACGATTTGAAAGAGCCGGTGCGAACGATGGGCACGTATTCAAAACTGCTCAAGCAAGAATACGAAGAATCGTTGGACGAACAGGCGGAACAGTTTCTCGAATTCATCCATGGATCGTCAATTACTGCGATGGCTCGGATTGATGATGTTTTGAAATTCGGCGCGGTGCGTCGAGAAAAATTCGAAGCCAACGTTGTGAATTTGAACGATGTCATGGCATCTGTCACTCAAGACCTGCAATCATCTATTAAAGAGAGTCATGCCAAGATTCTGGTTGATAAAGATCTACCTAAGGTATTAGGTAAGTCGGAATACCTTTCATTACTTTTGCAAAATATCTGCAGCAATGCAATTAAGTACAGAAACGAAGAAGTCGCTCCGGAAATAACAATCAAAGCGGATTTAGTCGGCGACATGTGGCGAATATCCGTGGCTGATAACGGCATTGGTTTTGAAATGGAGCATAAGGACAAAATCTTCCAGATGTTTCAAAGACTGCATCGTGATACCGAGTACCCCGGCACGGGCTTAGGCTTGGCGATGTGCAAAAAGATTGTCGATCTGCACGGCGGAAAAATATGGACTGAATCCATACTTGGCAAAGGCACGACTTTTTACTTCACCGTGCCAGCCGCACCAGTCGCGGTGGCAGTGGCCTAGTGCCGGTTTAGCCTTAATCGAATAAAATTCAAAGTTCAAATTGTAGCGTTTAGTAAACATTTCAATGTCCGTTTTGCACCGGTCAGGCATGAGTGGAGCACCGCTGCGCTATGACATCGCTTGAACGTGTTTTACTTTGAGGATCTTATGATGCTACGAATTTTTAGTGCCAAGCGCTTGCCGCTTGCTCAATCGCTTTTGCTCGCTGGCGTAAGCTTAGCCGTTATCTCGCTGCCATCTTATGCGCAAGATACAGTTGTCAGAAAAGTCTTAATGACCAACGATGGTATCACTGAGACAACTACCACCACATCCACTACACCTGGTGTCGTTGACCGCGTTTTGGTTCCAGCATCGACTGTGGATCGTGTTTTCATTGAAAAACCTGTGACAATTGCTGACCAGGTGGTCACAACAAAAGAAGTTGTCTCATCACCAGGTTCTTCAACGACCACAACCACAACCACAACGATTGATGGAAACGTGTTCAGAACTACGCTGCAAGAACGTGAAAAGGGATTGCGCGCAGTAATCGCGACTGGTGTTGCTGATGGCACACTTACTGATGCTCAAGCTGCACGATATCGCGCCGAACTCGATCGGCTGTCGGCATTGGAAGTATATGGTGGCACCGTCACCTACGATAAACTTCTTCCAGTTGCGTACGAATATGATTTGCTCGGTAGAAACTTGAAAGTCGTCAACTACACACCATATGTTCAAGGAACGAGATTCATCGTTTCTGATGCACATGTTGTACAAATCGATGACTTGATGAATCGCAGAGCCGGTCTGGAAGCCAAAATCAGCTACGGTCTTGTTAACGGAAAGTTGACTTCATCCGAAGCTGATCGTCTTCGTGGAATGTTGAACCATGTTGCCGTGGTTGAAAACGGCTTCCGCGCCGATGGTAACATCAGCGATAAAGAGGCTAAGGACTTGTATTCCGAGTTCGATAAAATAGGTTCTGCTATCGATAAAGAGATCTAGTTTTCTCTAGGGATGGATTTATGACAGTCACACGTCTCGATGATACCAGCGGACAACTCGTCGATGAGGAAGACAGCGGAATCGTATGGGCTGTGACTTTCATACTTCTTGCAGTGGCTATGGGTTTCGGCATCATTATGCTGCTGGACCAACAATCCACAACCGAGTACAAAATTGAAAAAGCGTTTCAGGACTTTCGAGATGGCGATGGCACGATATTTGGTGCCAGGTTTTACGAGCGGAGCAGATCTAATACCATCAGTGATGCTCGAGCAGTAAATCTGGATGAGCTAGCCGATTTGAATTGCGGCAGCATTTATCCCGTTCGTTCCGCATCCAAAGCGCGATACAGTCACGTTCAATAGAAAAACCAATCAATGCAATTAGAGCACGTCATTTAAATGTGGCGTGCTTTTGTTGCCCACAATAATTGTTGCAGTGAAGCAGTTAGCCGCGCCAAAACTTTAGTCGTTTATTTCGGTCGCTGTTTTTCGATCGGTTGGGAGCACTAAGTTCGGCTAAGACCAAACCAATGGTGCCGGCGCATCATGCGAATTGCAGCGATGTACGTGCCTGATTAGGTCGGTAACGAAGTGGTATCAAACCAATAGGTCAAAACGTTGTTGATCGATTTCTCGTATTCTTGAGGATCAACAGGTTTTGTCATAAATGAATTTGCGAAGTGACCATAAGTCTTTCGCACGTCTTGCGGATTTGAAGACGTCGTCAGAATGATCACCGGGATGTGTCTGAGCAAGTCGTTGCTCTTGATGTCGATGAGAATGTCATATCCACTTCGACCGCCAGGAAGGTTCAAGTCTAGAAAAATGATATCGGGCAGGTCGTCGCCGGGCGATTCCTTATATGTATCAATTTGCGCTTGCGCCTTTTTGCCATTGTCCAAAACTTCCACCGCCGTAGGCAGCGCGCTTTGTTTGACGCAGCGTTTGAACATAAACACATCTGGTGCGTTGTCTTCGATCAGCAAAATTTTGATTGGTTGACGCGTGTCATCTGAAGCATCTTCAGCGGAAGTCATCAACTCGGAGATCGTCGTGTTAAGCGCGTCTGCGATGCCCTTCAAGCTATCGATACTAATATTCTTCGAACCGCCCTCAATGTTGTTTATATAGGTACGGTGAAGTCCGGCGCGCTCAGCTAATTCTGTTTGTGAGATTCCCAATTGCTCGCGCCGCTTTCGGATTGTTTTTCCAATAGCGCCGAGCAGGTTCTGTGAGTCCGACATATATAAGGTCCTTTTTGAGTTCCTTTTGTAGATTATACCCTACATCTTCGATTTAGGAACCCCTCAGGTTCACAATCGAACCAGAAGTAGACTTTACGATGCTGTCGTTCTTGTCGATTGTTGGATAAAAAATACTATTGTCGATGCCGATATTTTTTGAGATTTAACCTTGTTGGTTGGCTGGTGACGCCTAGCGGCGCGGTCCGTAAATGTTACGAGTGTAGTTTTTAGTCTACGTTTTTATTGACAGTGCATGTCTTTAGTAGTATATTGAGTACATGTGCGGTTTCGAGCGCAATGCCGAACCTACGAAAGTGAAAACCGAGCAAAACATGAATCGAATGGACGTCCCCATTTGTTGATTCAGTGTGACCGGTCCTGGGAGGTTATTATGTCAGCGCTAACTTCAAAGCTCCAATATGAAGATTATACTGAACAAGTCGAAGAACTCGATGGTGCTTCTGACAATACGGTTCCGTTCAATAAACATGCCGAAGATATCGAGCATATGTCCAATGTCCGGGTGTTCGACAAACGTAAAAGTCATCAACCCGTTAAAAGCTACATGGACACGATTGGTACCATCAAGCCTCTCACTGTTGATCAAGAAAGAGAACTTGTAGCCCAAGCGAAGAATGGCGATCAACGCGCACGCAACGTGCTCACACTCGCCAATCTCAAACTCGTAGCTTCAATCGCAAAACGATATGAAGATCGCGGACTTCCGATGATCGATCTGCTTCAAGAAGGCAGCATTGGTTTGATGTCCGCAGTCAATAAATTCGATCCTAAGATGGGTCACAGATTCTCGACGTACGCCGCCTGGTGGATCAGAGAAGCAATCACACGCTCGCTTTCCAACAAATCGCGAATCGTCAGATTGCCTGTTCACCTCAACGAACTGATGACAAAAATCCGGCGCGTCCGCAGCACACTCGCTGTCAGATACGGCAGACAAGCAACCACTGAAGAAATCGCCAACGATCTCAGTGAGAACATCGAGAAAGTTGAAAAGGCGCTCAACAGCTCACAACCTTGCCTCTCGCTCGATCAAAAAGTTGCCACCACAGATGATGAAGGTTGCACACTCGGCGAAACGATCATGGATCACGACAGTGCCACTCCAGTCGATGAAGCTGACAGTCACTATGTATCTTCTCAAATTGCAGGACTGCTCAACAGCCTCAATGAGAGAGAAAGAAAAGTTGTCAAATTGAGATTCGGTCTCGTTAATGGCCAAGAAGCGAGCCTCAGAGATATCAGCCAAGAGATGGGTCTCACCAGAGATCAAGTCGGCAAAATCTCATGCCTCGCAATGCGCAAACTAAAAAAATTAGCCCGGAGAGACGAATTCGAAGGCTACTTAGCTTAAGAATTCACTAGCCTGAGAGAGAATCAAAGCCCGCAACTGCTTACACGGATAGCAGATGCGGGCTTTTGAAATGTGCATTTTGGGTCCGGTTCTCGCGTCGGCCAAAAAAGCGTTTGTCTAAACTTGGTACCGGGGATGGTGGCTGCAGCTTTTGCACACGAATTTGGTTTCAGTCTAAAGGATGGTTTCGCTACAAAGAACTTTTGTCCGGAAATCAAACCTGAACTCTCGCGGTTTGAGTGTCATCCGGTTTACTGTCGAGTTGATGCAAGCGATTCAAGAATCGGCTTCGCACTGGCAAAACACGGCTCGCGCAAAAAGGTAGAAGAGCCGCACATAATGCGACTCTTCTGGTTCCCGAACACACCTTTTATGGTTGGCTCAACGCGACTTAAACGCGTTCAACAACCGTAGTCTTTCTCTTGAAGTTATCCGAATCGGTGACGATACCAATTACAAGTGTGAGCAGACCGCCCATAATCGCAGGAGTCCAGCCGGCAACTTGCAAGTAAGTCGGCATCACATCAGACGTGAGCATCAGCGTATACGCTGGAAGCAACCAGAAACCGACCAGCCATAACGGAATCAGAACGAGCAATGCCAGTCCTAAAGTTCCAACGGCTAAGAACGCGGTGATCAGTGCGGCGACCCAGCTGACGATCCATCCAAGGACAGAGAACATAAGCGCTAATCCTAGCGATGTTACGAATCCTCCATGCACTTGGATCCCTGGTATCATCGGTAAAAGGAACTGGAATGCCAGCGCCAGTAATACCAGTCTAATCAAAAAACTCATTGTTTTATACCTCCCAATTAATCGTCAAACAAGCCATAGTGTGAACAGTAATTTTGATGTCTCTGACGATTGTTACTTTCATAGCACACCAGTCGCACACCGATACATGACCGTATGGTTGAAGTGCGCCGACACATGACATTGAAATGCAAAAGGAGAAGCTCACGCTTCTCCTTTTACAATTGGGCGGGGTATAACTTTAGTTGCCAACGCCAGCCAGTACCACTATATGTGGTGTCAGAATCTTTAGACGCGACCTCTGCCAAACAGTGACAGAAGGAAGATCAGAAGTGCTGAACCGAGAATGGCAGGAAGAAGGGAAACTCCAGCCAGTGCTGGTCCCATCGCGCCGAGCAACATGCCACCAATCCAGGCACCGATTATACCGACTACTACTGATGCGAGAAAACCACCAGGAATTCTGCCTGGAGCGAGGTAATCTGCAATGCCTGCGCATATTGCGGCGACCAGACAATAAAAAATAAATCCAAGTATACTCATAATGTGCCTCCAACAGCTCCTCAGTCGAATCGTGTCTTACAAAACTGTTGTAGCACCGTTTTGTTTCAGCGTTGCCGACGCCCTTGCGAAGGCAATCTTCGTAACAGCAAACTTGAAGTAATTGAAGGTATGCCGTATCAGCGGATGATGGCGGTAGGGGGTGCAGGCTGATCTAATGATCTATCAATTTAACGATATGATCGGAACGCAAGCGTGCGATCGAAACGAAAGTGCGATCAATATAACCCAGTTGTTGCGCTCGAATTGAAATCAGTGTTTGTTTTTCATCGGAGGAACGTCAGCGTTCTCCGAGCCGTAGTTGCCAAACCGTGATGGTGAGTCAGCCTTCGGGTTGTAGTTTTGGCTCAAGTCCTGGTTGAAGTTTTTGTACAAACGTGGAGCCCATCTCTTCTCACCGCTCGCGTAGCGGGTCGACATTTCTTTGTAGATGATATCGCGTTGGTCGTGAAGTCTTCTGCGCATCAGTGGGTCGGCGCGCTGATCGGGATTGAGCATGTCGACGGCGTTGTTGTACCACTTATCCGCTTTGTCGCGAAAAATCGGATCGCTTCCTTTCTCGCCGATCCATTTTACGCGAATAATTTCGACGTCTTCGTCAGGATTTGGTTTTGGTTTTTTTGGACGAAACCTTTGAATCGTGCTGCTGTTCTTCACTTGATCGCCGATGTTTTTGCAGATCTTGTCGAGCTTTGCTTTCACGGTTGCATCTGGTTCTTTGGCCTTTACAGATGCTTCCATATCTTCCCAAACCGGAATGTATCCTTGCAGGCCGACTCCGCGTTTCTTTGCTTCCAGGAGCCAATTTCGTACGTTTTTACGGTCGTTTTCATAAGGTCCTGGGCTGACTTCAGACGGGATAGTCGACGCGATCACTTTGGCGCTGCCGGTCAGGACTGTTGGGGTCGCGTTGCCCGCTGGTGACGTGGAGACGTTAGCTTTGGCAGGGACGACTGCGGCAGGGGATGTGGTGGTCGACGTGGCTGTCGGCGAAGAAGTCGCTGAGGTAGTCGCAGCTGGTGCGGCTGTTGCAGTCGGTGTGGCTGTCGTAACCGGGGTGTTTGATGCCGGGTTCGACTCGACGGCAGGCGTTGTACTCGTCGCCGCAGCTTCGATTGCGTCGCTTGTGGGGCTGCTGGTAGCTGCTGTCGCGGCGTTGCTCGGTTTGCTCTGACCGTCCTGAACGGTCGCCTCTGCGGCAATTGCGGGCGTGCACCCGATTGCCAGGGCAGCGAGCAGGAGCATCAATTGGTTAGTCATTGTTTCAACTCAAATCAGATCTATGTCTTTGAGTCTATCCTTTAGGCGATTCCACGGCAAGAGTTTGATTGCTGGAAGCGGTGGTACTTGAAACAATTCCGGATATTTCGTGGGTGCTCCGCGGGTCGCTGCCAATCCTTGTTCCCTGCTGGGCGCGGCTCTTTTGCTCAAGCGAATGTATGGTTCGACTCAAGAATCGATACGTGGTCAGCGACGAACAATTTCCGACCAGAGTTGCCGCCGTCTCCCCGCGCTCATCAACGATGACGAGGGTTGGGAAAGCGAAGATTCTATACTTCTTCTGGAGGTCGGTGACTAAACGAGGATTCTTTCCCAGTTGCTTCAATCGATCTGTAACGCGAAACGGCATGAAATGCTGCTCTACCAGAGCGTTGACTTGTTCGTTGGCCAGCGAGGTCGCCTCCATTTTTTTGCAAGGATCGGACCACGGCGCATAGAATTCATAGAGCACGTATTTATTCTGATCGCGGCTGAGCGTCAGAACTTTATCGATCTCCTGTTTTGTCTCAGGAGAAACATCAAGCACTGGTGGTGGCACAAATTCCTGTTTTGTTTTGAACGAATTCGAATCCATTGTCAGTTCCGGAAGGTCGTGCCACTGGATCGATTGCTGCACTGCCTGTGGTGCTGATGAACGCGCTAGTTGAAATCCAATGTCTGTGATTCTTCCGACCAGAAACAGCGCAGCGACCAGCACAAGTGCTTGCGGCATCACTCTTGTCGATCTGTCATTGGACTTGCTCTCGGGATTAGTTGGTGCCATAGAAAAACTCCCTTTTGTTCGTCGACGCGATTGCAAATGCAAGATAAAGAGTGACCGCTGATAGATAAGAAAGCAATGGTGACAGTGACAAAACTTTAGTGCTGATCAAATCGTAGACGTTCACCGTCGGTAGTATCAAGTCAGCAATGTATTGTGATGCAGAAAGCATAAACTTGGTTGCTTCGATTGATAAATCTCCGCCCGCACTCATCCCGGCAACGCTGACTGGTGGTATGGTTTGACCGGCAAGCCAAATGTAGAATGAAAGTATCGCCACGATCTGGAACGCAGGTTTTTTGTTCAGCATTGTCAAAATCATTGCTGCGGATATTAATCCTGCATCCATGAATCGTTCGACGATCATGCTGAACACTGCAGAGAATGTGATAACTTCACCCATGCTGTAACCAATCGCGGCGACGATGATGTTCTGCAGTGCGGCTAGTGTTCCACCGATCAATGTGATGACTAACCACTTGCTCAAAACGTATTCTGAACGCGTCACCGGTCGCGTAAAAATCAAAGGTAGGTATTCTCCTCCTCGTCCTTGTGTGGCGCTATTTCCAGCGAGACCGAGGCAGAGTACCATTAAAACGAACGCGACTCCGACTTTGCCTGTGAGCATCTCGAATGTTTGCGAATCAGAGGCACCGTGAAACATAGACGCGACTTTCATACCGATGGGCATGACGAAGCCGAGCATAAAGACGTAGAGTAGCTTTAGTGGGTCGAGGCACGCCGACATTGCGGTGAACTTCATGATGGTGCTATTCATTTGACTCGCCTCCCTGTTCTCCAGCAAACAACTGCTCTAGACGCATCCGTTCGGGGACGGCTTCTTCGATAGGAACACCTTCTGCAATGAGTCGTTTAAGAAGTTCAGTTGCCGCAAGATGATCTCTTACGCGGAAGCGACCCCAGTCGTGGTGGCACTCGTTCAGTGCTGTATGCGACAACGCGGCGGCTCTCTCCACCACGGATCCAAGGGATCCGTTCAGTTGATTTTCGCTCCACCTTACGAACAAAATGTAGTCGGTGATCGTTCCGCCTTTGATCGTTTCAATCGACGCAATCTTGCCTTGACGGATGAATGCGACCCTGTCGCAGAGCCGCTCTACTTCATCCAGTTGATGCGAATTGATGATTGCTGTCACTCCCATCTCTCGCATGTTTTTAATCACGTTTCGAACCACAGTAACTCCAGTTGGATCTAATCCTAGAGTCGGTTCATCGAGCAGTGCGAGTTTTGGTTTACCAATTAAGAGTTGCGCGATGTTGAGGCGTTGAAGCATGCCCCGAGAGTAAGTGCGCAGGTGCCGATCCCAGGACGACTTCGCCAGTTCAACCATCTCCAGACATTCGTCGATGTCGCGTTTGCGAGTGCTTTTGTTTAGTCCTGCCAAACCGTGATGATATTCGAGAAATTGCCGACCGGACATCCAGTGCTCGAAATCCGAGCGTTCAGGAACATAACCTGTCTCTTTTCGAACAGACATAAAATCCGCGGGCTTACCGAATATTCGAACGCTGCCGGAATCGGGCTGCAGGAGGGCAAGCAGGCAGCCGATCAAAGTCGTTTTGCCTGCACCATTGGGTCCGATCAAGCCAAAAATTTCGCCTTGCCCGACTGTGAAACTAATGCCGTCGAGCGCGCAAACGTTGCCTCCTTTGTACGTCTTGCGAAGGTCTGTCACTTCAACGGCCGGAGCACTGTCGTTCATATCGGCGGTTCCTTGAGTATAGCTTGCATTCGGACAACGCCGGGCAGCCCACTAGTAAATGGGAATGTGTGCTCACCAGCTTAACCAGAATAGGCGTTTCGCCCAGGAGTGACACTGGGGAGATCCCTGACAATTGGTTCGGGTGATGAATGGAAGGTGACAATTTCGTACTTTTTATGCTGTCTACGTCTTCGCAGAGGTGAATTTTCGCTACTAGTAATACAGCACTAAAATTTGCGGACCCAATAGCGGCGAGCGTTTGCAAGCACAACAACAGGAAATTTTTTATGAGCGAGAATATCAGTGATTTCGTAGTAAACCGGCTTTCTGATTGGGGTGTGAAACGAATATATGGATATCCGGGTGATGGCATCAATCCGCTTCTTGCAGCGCTTAATCGCAGTAATGAACTAATTGATTTCGTCCAGGTGCGCCATGAAGTGATGGCGAGCCCGCCGGACGCGGACGCCATCATGCCGCGACGAACTTGAATATCGCGTCGATGGGCTGCGCACTGCCTTATGCGATCGCGGCTAAATTCGCTTTTCCCGAACGTCCCGCGTTTGCGTTCGTTGGCGATGGTGCAATGCAGATGGGAGGAAATGCAGAGTTGCTCACGGTCGCCAAATATTGGAAGGAGTGGCTCGATCCACGATTGATTGTTTTAGTTCTAAACAATAAAGATTTGAATTTTGTGACGTGGGAGATGCGAACGATGGAGGGCGATCCGAAGTTTGAGGCATCGCAGGACATTCCCGCGTTTTCGTACGCAGACTACGCGGATTCTATCGGATTGAAAGGAATCAAAATTCTCACGCCTGAGGATATCTATCCAGCGTTAAGTGCTGCACTCGCTGCGACATCACCGGTGGTGCTCGACTGTCATGTCGATCCAAACGTTCCGCCGTTGACTCCGACGATTACGGTCGAACAAACAAAAAATTTCGTGTCAGCGATTGCGCAAGAGGATGAAGATGCGCCCAAGACTGTCGCTGGAACTTTCGGACAGATGTTCAGAAACTTTTTCACGCCACGATAGTTGTAACGTTGATGGTATCACTTTGGATTTATTCGACTGAAGCACTTCACGTGTTTTGTTCTAAGCACTTGTTGTGTTTGGTGCACGTCTTTTGTTTTGAAAACTTGTACTGTTAGGAGCACTAGTTCTCGTTTTGAAACTCTTCTCGTTTTAAAAACTCGGTGCGAAGCGTTTGGTTCTTACTGCCCGCTTTTACGTTGAGCAAAAATCTGCGTCAATGGAATCGACAGTGTGACTGGGTTATCCATCCCTGGAACCACGACCGTGGTAGATAACAACAGTTGATTGCGGTCGTTTCGTGAAAGCAACGCGCTTCCTTTTACATCGATGGTGCTGTCCAGTGGACCGAGTTTGAGTGATAGTTTTAGACCGCGACGAATGTTCATTCGCAATCCTTTTTTCTCTTTGTCGACCACTGCGCCAAAATTTAAATCTTCGCCGAACGTGATCGCGGTAATGTCGATCAGCGGCGCGATGGTGTGCTTAAACTTCAGCACCAGTTCATTCTTGCGCTTAATATCCACGTCGAGTTCAAGCGGACCTTTGGGGACGATCTGAAGCGATTTAACGCCGGTGAGTTCCGTGCAAAGTTCACTAATCAAATCGACGCCGAACTGATAGCCGTCGCGTCCCATTTTTAGCAAATCTGCAAAGATATTTTTGGCAGCGTCCTGATTCTCCTGACTAATCAACGTCATCAGTTGACGTTCGATTTCCTGATAAACGTAAGGTCGTTTGTCGGCATCGCTAGAATCAGATGGTGGCTTCTCAACCATTAGTTCGAACTCCTCGCGCCCAGAATTAAATGGACTTTTGTGACTATGCCTGCGATTATAGCAAATCCTGACCCTTCAACCGAGACTATGTCACATAACGTTCCAGATCAGAATATTGACTTCGCCAGTCTCCTGGCTGGTTTCAATGTGCTCGATGTTGATGGCTCCTTATTGTTTTCCGACGCTGACTGGCATGGAAATGATTCACCGAGTCTGGATCTCGATCCCAATTTGCCAAGTCTAGATTTTCGCTGCTGTGCCAAATGTCGCGGTTGAATCGTTGCAATTCATTTGCGACTCTTTTAACGAATATCGGTAAATGAACAACTGAAGCAACTGTTCAACTGAAGCCGCTGTTCAACTGAAGCAGCTGAGCAACTGAAGCAGCTGAGCAGTTGAAGTCGCTCAAGCAGCTGAAGCAATTTGCGATTCCGCGCGGCTATTTTTGTACAATTTCAGAGGCAACGGGTTCGTTCGACGCGGCGCTCTGCGTAGTTGTTGCTGCGTGCGCGGGACTATCTTTTTTGAATCTTTTGGCAAGGAAACGCTGGAAGTCGTCCATGTAAGTGAAAACAACTGGCACCACAAGTAGTGTCAGTATCGTGGACATGAACAAACCACCGACAACAGCAATTGCCATTGGTGCTCGTGCCTCGGCACCCGCGCCTAAGCCAATTGCAATCGGCATCATGCCTGCGATCATCGCGGTAGTCGTCATAAGAATCGGACGCATTCTCGTTCGACCGGCGCTGAAAATTGCTTCGTTTTGGGTCATGCCGTTCTTCATCGCGACGAGGCAATACTCAACCAGCAGAATCGCGTTCTTCGTGACCAGTCCCATCAACATGACGATGCCAATCAACGCGTACATATCGATTGGTTTGTTGAACAAGAGCAGTCCAATCAGCGCGCCACCCAGCGACAGAGGCAGCGACATCATGATTGTGAACGGTTGCAGGAATCCGCGGAACAGAAGAACGAGAACAGCGTAAATCAGCAAGACTCCGGTGATGATCGAATAGCCGAAGCCGCCGAAAATATCGCTCTGAATTTCGGCGTCACCAGCTTTGTGTTCTTTCACTGATGGAGGCATATGTTTGAATGCCGGCAGGTCGTGAATCTTTTTGATTGCTTCGCCGAGTGTTAAACCGGCTCCAAATTTTGCAGTGACGGAAACCTGCCGTGCGCGATCGTAGCGATCGACTTTGAACAAACCACTGTCGAATTCGACGTGCGCGACGCTGGAAAGTGGGACGAGTCGTCCGCCTGTTCCGGCGACTTTGAGATTGCCGATTACCGAAAGTTTGTGCCGAAACTTAGGATCGATGCGCACCACAATTGGTATCTGTCTGTCACTCAGATCAAATTTCGGACGATTAGCGTCGATATCACCCATGGTGGCAACTAGTGCGGTGCGAGCGATCGCTTCGACCGACACGCCTTGTTCTGCTGCGCGAGCGAAATCAGGATGGACAACCAGTTCTGGTCTCAGTGCTGCAGCGCTGGACTGAATATCGGTGAGACCGGGCACGCCGCGAACTTGTTTTAAAAGTTCTTGTGCTGTTTGAACGAGAACTTCCGGATCGTGGCTGGTCAGAAGGATATGGACCGCCCCGGATCCCCAGCCGCCGCCGAAGTTGATGCGCGCACCGGGAACTTGTAGCAGCTCCGGACGAATCGCCTCTTCGAATTCATCTTGCGATAATTTTCGCTGATCGCGTGGTTTCAATAAGATGATCAGCCGTCCGTTGTTCACTTCGCCACCACTGCCAGCATTGGCGAAGATGGTCTTTACCTCAGGATGCTTTAAAACGATGAAGCTGAGCTGCTGAACAACCTCAATGGTGTCGCGAAGTTTAGAACCCGGCGGTAGTTCAATGTTGACGTGTGACTCACCGCGGTCGATTCTCGAGACGAGCGATGTGGGCAGTGATTGGAAAAGGTAGATGCTTGCCGCGAAGAAAATAATTCCGGCGATGACTGTAATCAATCGATGTTTGATCACGACATTTAGAGCACCATCATAGATTTTGTTTTGAAGCTCTCGCTGTGATCTTCTTTCGAATCCTTGAGCCAGTAAGCTGCCATAAGTGGCGTGATTAGTCGCGCTACGAGTAGTGAGCAAAACACGGCTACGGATACTGTTAGACCGAACTGCCTGAAAAATTGTCCTGGAATTCCACCCATGAATGCAACCGGAAGGAACACAACCACAGCGGCTAACGTTGTCGCAACGACGGCTAAACCGATCTCGTCGGCGGCATCAATAGCAGCCTGATATGGGCTTTTGCCCATGTTCATGTGCCGTACGATGTTTTCGATTTCAACGATCGCGTCGTCGACCAGGATTCCGATGACCAGCGCAAGTCCGAGCAAAGACATATCATTGAGAGTAAAATTGACCGCTTTCATGAACGCGAAAGTTGGTATCACAGATAATGGCATTGCCAGCGCGGATATCGCAGCCGCTCTGCTGTCGCGTAGAAACGCCCAGATTACAATAACCGCCAGAAGCGCCCCTAGAATCAGTGATTCGAAGGTCGCTTCGCATGATTCGCGAACATAACGGGCACCACTGAAAACGCGAGTGAGTTTGATATCCGGATATTTTTTACTGAGTTCCGCCACGATGCGGTCGGCGTCTTTTTCGACAGATACAATGTTGTGTCCACGGCGTCGAACTACTTCCATGCCGACTGCGGGCTTGCCGTCCAGCAGTGCCATGTGGCGCTGTTCAGACGAGCCGTTGGTAACTTCACCCAACGCGTTCAGTGCCACCCAGCGTCCTCCGGGTAACGCGATGCGTGTTGACTTCAAGGTCGCCACGTCATGAGAGCTGCCGAGCGTTCTGATCGATTGTTCCGATGAGCCAATCTCGCCGCGTCCACCAGGCAGATTTATGTTCAGTCCTCGGAGCTGTTGATTGACCATGTCGGCGGTCACTCCGAGCGCTTCTAAACGCACCGGATCCAGGTCGACGAGGATTTGTTGATCCACACCACCGAATCGATAGACTTGCCCGATTCCAGGCGTCGCCATCAGCTGCCGCGAGAAATCGTTTTCAATCAAATAAGTCAAATCCATCGCCGAGCGATCTTTGGATTCGACGATATAAGTGATGCCGGAATCGCCGACGAAATCCTGGCGCTGGATGATCGGTTCGTCGATGCCGCGCGGCATGTGTTGCCGAATGCGGGTCACGGCCTCGCGCACGTCGTTGGTGGCACGGTCGCTGTTGGTGCCGAGCTCGAATTCGACATCGGTGTTGGAGACGCCGGTGTGCAAAGTAGATCGAATGTGTTTCACATTGGCGACACCGGCCACCGCGTCTTCGACTCGGCGCGTAATTTGTGTTTCCAATTCCATTGGTGCGGCGCCGCTCTGCGTAACAGTTACGGAAACCCAGGGCACATCAATGTTTGGTTCTTCTTCAATACCGAGCGAAACGAGCGCGAGTATCCCTGAAACAGTAAGGAGAAGAAAGAGAATTACAGGAGGAATTGGATTACGAATGCACCAGGCGGAAATATTCCAGTTCATTTCGAAACTCGCACCACATCTCGATGTTGGAGGAACCTGGCGCCTTTAGCTACGACTCTGTCGCCGGGCGACAAGCCTTCTTTGATCTCGACAAACTGTTCTGTTCTGATTCCTGGTATCACGTGCGTGCTGAGCGCGTGATTTTCAGAATCGAGTTTGAACACTACCGACTCGCCGTTGCGAGTGACAAGCGAGCCAACTGGGACCGTCACCGAATCGTGTTGGCCTAAACCGATTTCGCCGCGAACAAACATACCCGGCTTCAGCCCAGCGTCTGCAGGCAAATCGATTCTCACAATTCCGAGTCGCGTTGAAGTATCAACGAGCGGATTGACCAGACGCACCTTGCCGATAACCGGCTTGGCATCCTCTTCTCGAATGGTTACTTTCACTGTTTGACCAGGATGAATTTTCGCGATGTCGATATCGGAAACCTGCGCACGCAACTCCATACGATTCATGCGAACCATGGCGAACAGTGGCGTCCCGGCGGTGGTGATGTCGCCGATGTGACCGTCACGTCGCGATATCAATCCATCATCAGGTGCGCGAACAATCGTTTGCGCGATCTGCTGTTCGAGATGTTGCACCTGCGCTTTGATTTCCGCAACAGTGGCTCGCGAAATTTGAACATCCTCTGCCCGACCACCGCGTGTGGCAACGAGTAAACGCTGCCGCGCCTGATCGACCGCGGATTTCGCCGCGTTGATTTTTTCGTCGGAATTTTTTACTTCTTCGCGCGCGTTGGTCGCGGCCATCTCTCGATTGTCTGAATCTTGAGTGCTGATCGCTCCGGCGCGAGAAATTCTGTAAATCTACGCGCTGTAACTTCTGCGTTCTTCAGGGTCGCGTGCGCTTGATGTTGCTTCGCTTCTTCTTGCGCGACAGTAGCTTCCGCCTGAGCGAGCATCGCCCGCAGTGCAATAATATCTTCAGGACGATTAGGCTGAATCGATTTGTTGAGGTTTGCTTGACTCGAGTTCAAGCGCGCCTTTGCTTGATCCAACTGCGCTCGCAGCAATGCCGAGTTCAGTGTCGCAAGCACTTGTCCCTTTTTAACGTGATCGCCTTCTTCAACATTTATCGATGTGATGCGCAATCCGCTTACTTCAGGACCGAGGCTTAACGGATCCCACGCCCATATTGAACCCGTGACGCTGAGCGCGTCTTCCACGAGTTGAGTACGCGCGGTATCCGTCGACACTGTCACCACTGCTGGTGACGTGGTGGCATCGGCTTTAGACTTTTGAGAATTCTGATAGGTTTGGTATCCAAACGCTGAACCCGCAATCAAAGCGACTGACAACGAAGCCGCGATGGCGATCTTCTTGCCGGTCCAGAACTTCTTCTGCTTGATGTCGGACGCGACTGCTGTTGCGTCCGGGAGGCTTGATGATGCGATTAGATTTTCCGTTTTAAAATTTTCAGCGCGACCCAAACTTTCAATTCTCGCCGAAAGTTCGATGCGATCCGGATCACTGAGATGCTGCGCTTCCACGGTCGCAACACGACCATTGCGAGGCTCCACCTCTGTCGGATTGCCCGCATCCAACGGCTGAAGTCGATGCGCCTCTGTTGATTTTGACGATTCCGGCTTCACGCGTTTTCTCCACCGTGAAGTCCATCCTTAGAAATGCCTTCACTACTGGCAAGGGTAAAACGATTATGAGACAGAATCAATAGTTCTTGTGGATATTTTGATATTCCTTTAATTATGGCGCTTGAGAACTGCCGCAAAGGCTGATTCTATGGCTCGACAGTTTCAAGCCGATTCCGCTGATTCCGCCTTGTATGTGTCGCGCACGGTTCTGAAAGTCATCGAATTGGGCGTCGATTTCGTAGGAGCCAAGCTGTGCTGCCGCTCTGCACGAACATCGAATAAACTCGCGCTCCTCGTCCTCGCTAATAAAATCTGGAAAGTACAACAACCCTGGCGGCGGTGTGCTTGTCCGTTGAATCTTTCTTCCCTGCATAAAATTTCTTCCGATTCTGATACTAACGCAGCAGCGTAAGGAACGCTCGTGGTCGGCGATGATACAGGTTTGTGATGAAAGGAAAGAATGACATTGCCGCTATTGGTTTGAATGCGAACTGGCTGCTGGTATAGTAAAACGCATGCGAATTGAGCTTGAAACGTTGGATAGGCTTACTGCTGCCGCGGAGGCTGGCAATGCCGCCGCACAGTTGGAATTATCCCTGCGCTATGAAACCGGCGAAGGCTGCGCTCCTGATGCTAAACAATCGATTGACTGGTTGAAAGCTGCATGCGCTTCCGGCTATGCACCAGCGTTGAACGCCTTGGGATTAAAGTATGAGTACGGAACTGGTGTTCCTCTAAATGTCAGACTTGCCTGCTCGACTTATCGAAAAGGAGCGGAAGCTGGCGATGCTGATGCTCAGTTCGCGCTGGCGAAAATGTACCTCGTTGGAAAAGGTGTCCATCTCGATGCCGACGAAGCCTTCGAGTGGTATCAACGCGCCGCAGAACAAGGACATCAGATAGCACAATTCAATCTCGGTGAAATGTATTCCTTCGGAAGAGGCACGACTCTCGATGAAACCGCGGCGCACAAATGGTATTTGGCTGCAGCCGAACAAGGTGTAGTCGAAGCGCAAATGAAACTGGCGAAGATCTATCAAGACGGCCGCGGCGTAGTTGCTGATGAATACATCGCCTCCGAGTGGTATCGCCGAGCCGCCGAGCAAGCGCTTGTCGACGCACAATCTCTTTCAAAGAAAAAGAACGAGTAACTCGTTTACTAGTGACTCAAATTTACTGTGACACCATTGGCGGTGCGGACCTGAATTGCGAAAGTAAATTTCTCATGCTAAACGTTGCTTTTCGCCACCACTTTATGGACGTGACACAAACCGAGCGCGTAAAATGTGTAGGTTGAATTGGTTTGCTCAAAGAAATCGAAACCTATATAAATGAAAATGAACAAACACGCTCTCACTCTGGTCGCCGCGTTCGCTGCTTTATCACTCAGCCTGACAAACGCCCAATGTGCATTTTCTGAAGCACCGGATCAGAAATCCTACGAATTGGGTTGCAAGTTTTTGCAGCAAAGCGATGCGCGCAAGGCAATCGAGCAGTTCAACAAAGTGATCAAAGCTGAGCCGAAAAACTCGATGGCATTTTGTAAGCGAGCGCAAGCGCACGCGTTCATGAATAACGACAAGCTCGCGATGAAGGATTACAACACTGCAATCAGTTTAAACGCGAAAAATGCGGAAGCCTATTTTAATCGTGGTCATTTAAAAGAAGGAATGAAGGATTTGGCAGGCGCCATCAGTGACTTCACGCTTGCCATTGAGAATGATCCTAAACATGTCGATGCGTACGGCAGTCGTGGCATGCTCAAAAAAGCGAAGGGACAAAACGAATCAGCGATTTCTGATTTCACCAAAGTAGTTGAGATCGATAAGAAACTGCGATGGCCACTGGTTCAGCGTGGACTGCTTTTTATTGACGTCAAACAATATGATAAAGCTGTTTCTGATTTCGATGCAATCGTTGCACTCGATCCTAAAAATTTCGATAGCTACGAACTTCGTGGACGCGCATACCAAGCCACTGGGAAGTACGACAAAGCGCGCGATGATTTCTCCGAAATAATCAAACTAAGTCCGAATTATGCGGGCGGATATACATATCGTGCTCAAGCGTTTGAGAAGCTCGAAGGCGTCAATTCGAAGAACGCCAAAGCAGACCGCGCCTGGTTGAAGAAGCACGGATACTAGATGAGCGTTTCACAAACGAATATCTCGTCTGCCGAATACTTCTGTTCAATTTGCGTTCGCATAACTAGGGCGCGAACGAATGCAGGCGTTCGCACAACAGATCTAGGCATGAACAAGTCCAGGCGTTCACTCGCGGACTAAGCCGTCACTAGAATCTTAGCTTCTGGTCGGTGGATGCTGACGCATCACGACTTCTTTGACGATTGTATCTACGTGATCCATGAGCTGAATGTCTTTCTCTTTGTCAGTCGGATTCAACTGCGCATTGAGTTGATGCAGACGTTGGAGCAAATGCATGTCTGGATATGTTTTGTTGAACAAGTGCATTTCGCACCACGCCACGCGGGACAACAAACGCGCGCCTTCAGGTGGAGGTGTGGGGAGCGAAGCCGTCGGATCTTCCGGTGGAGGCGCTTTCGGAGCCGGAGTTGAGTCATCTGCATCGGAGAAATTCATTCCACCCATGCCGCCGCCCATGCCCATCGCGTTACCCATGCCCATGCCGCTTCCCATTCCGAAGCGAGGACCAAAACGAGGTGCTCTCGGGGCTTCCGGGCTATCGACCGGTTGGTCGAATGCTTTCTTGTGAAGTTTGACCTCGGCGTAACGCTCGAGGGCATCAGTTCTGGCGCTGAAATCCGGGTTCGGCGAAGCGCTTCCGAAGGCTTTGGTCTCAAGCCTGGCAAGACGTTTTTGCAGTGAACCTGTGAAATGTTGACCGAGAATTTCGTCTTCGAGGAAGGTTACGTGCGGGTAATCTGAGCCGTCGTTCGAATCGTCAGCGTCGGCAGAAGAGTCGTCTGCTGGTGTCGAGCTGCCTGGAGATGCTGGCGCTGCGGCATTCTTCATGGGTTTTGTAGAGATGCTGCTCAATGGGGTATCAGACGAGTGTGTTTCCAAAATGGCGGAAAGCTTAGTCAGGCGTTCTTGCTCGGTGCCTTTGTTGGTATCGCCGAACGTGAACTTTTCCATGCGCGTCAGGCGATCGTCGATCGACTCGTTTGTGAAATCGTGCCTGAAGAAGCGCTTCTCGAGCGTTTCCAATTCAGCGCTGGCTTTCGGATCTACCTTTGCGCTGGTGGCAGCTCCCGTCGCACTTGAGGCGAGGTAGCGGTTTGCAGGTTTCAGAGCCAGCGTCTCATGAGCAGACTTAGTCGACAGCGAGTCTCCGGTTGGCTTGATGGCGTGAGCGTCGCCCGGCACAACGACTGCCGCAGCGGACACCAACAGAAGTGAAGTCCATTTCATAATTTTATCCCCAGTCCGACGCGGAGCATTATAGATCAAATATCAAGAAGCTCCGTTTAATGGCGCTAATGCGGAGTGTAGAGGTTCAGTCTTACGTGCGATTGAACCTGGATAGTTTCGCGAACAAAACCAAGCTGTTTTTGAAAACGTACTCTTTTGAATGGGTTCACCCTTTGCGAGCGTTTATTCTTCGGGATCCGACGCACAAATTGCTTACTCTAATTTGGGTTGAAAATCGTTCGATGTGTTTTTTGAAACATGGTTACTTTGAAGTAACACCAATCTAAACGAATTGCTATGGCTCGGGAGATCGGCAGAAACTGCGGGATAATCAAGAGTGGAGTCCCGAGGTATCACCATGTCTAAAAAAGTAGTGAGCAGCCACCAACCTCGACCACCACATATGGTGGGAGACGGTTTGCCTGTTCGTAATTTGTTTTCGTACAACGACTTAGGAAAGTCTCAGTTAAGCCCGTTCTTGATGCTCGACTACGGCAGTCCATCTGAGTTTCCGCCTACCGAGAAAAAGCTCGGCGTCGGCATGCATCCACATCGTGGATTTGAAACAGTGACGTTGGTTCTGCAAGGTGGTCTGCAGCATAAAGATACCGCAGGTAATTTCGGCGAAATCGGACCTGGTGATGTGCAGTGGATGACCGCTGGTAAAGGCGTTCTTCACGAAGAGCTGCATTCTGAATCATTCCGCAAAACTGGTGGCACTCTGCAAATGGTGCAACTGTGGGTCAATCTTCCCGCCGATAAAAAAATGACGGAGCCGCGCTATCAAACGCTTCACGCTGCAGATATTCCAGTAATCGTAGGCGCCGATGGTGCCTCGAAGACGCGCGTCATCTCCGGGAAGTTGGGCGATGTGAGCGGCCCGGCGAAAACTTTTACACCAGTGAACTTGATCGACATCGAATTCACAGGCAAGGGTAGGTTGAGCGTGGTGCTTCCTGAAGGTTATACGACCGCGCTATTCGTCATGGAAGGCGCAGTCACCGTCAATGGTACTGATACCACTGATGGTATCTCTATCATGATCCTTGAACGCAACGGTTCCAAGATCGAAATGGCTGCTGATGGTCCCGCTCGATTGCTTATTCTCAACGGTAAGCAAATCGATGAACCGGTTGTCGGCTATGGACCGTTCGTGATGAACAGCTCGGAAGAAATTCAGCAGGCGATGCAAGACTTCTCGAGCGGAACGTTCTCCACTGCTCAATAACACCCAACTGGCTGAGGCGATGTGCTGGCGAAACGCAGCTCATCGCTTCAATCCGTGTTCAGGGATCTAAATCAAGTTGTTAGCCAAACAAACAGCAGCGGCTAAGTAAACAGCGGGCGAGTAAACAGAAGCGGGCAAGTAAACAGAAGCGGGCAAGTAAACAGCAGGGGCTCAGTAAACTGCAGCGGCCAAGTAAACTGCAGCGGCCAAGTAAACTGTAGCGGCCAGGTAAATAGCAGCGGCTAAGTGAACTGCAACGTGAGCTGGACCCACTCGTCATGCTCGCGTTCGCTGTCCAAGTTCGAAAGCGTCAGTCCGAGCAATCGCACATTTCGCTCTTCTGCCTCAGTCGTATCAAGAAGATCGTTTGCGATTTTCATTATGTTGTCGAATTGGTTGATGGTATCAAGGACGGTGCGACTGCGAGTTACTTGCTGGTAGTTGGCGTATTTGACTTTCAACGTAAGCGTGCGTCCGCCGCCATTGTCACCGATTCTGCGAACTAGAGTTTTGGCGATTTCACCCAACTGCATCATCATCTCGCCGCGATCTTTCAGATCTTCTGCGAAGCTCTCTTCAGCCCCGACGGACTTTCTCACCCGGTTCGGACAAACGACACGGTCGTCCTGGGCCCGTGCGATTAAGTAATACCAGGCGCCGGCTTTGCCGAACTTATCCAGAAGATCGCGTTCGCTCCAGCTTTTCAGGTCGGCCCCGTTTCGTATTCCGAGCTGGTGCATCTTCTTTGCGGTGACATCGCCAACGCCGTAGAAATCTTCAATCGGCAATGTTTCCATAAACGCTTCTGCTTTATCCGGCGGAATCAAATACATTCCGTTTGGTTTTCTGATACCAGATGCGGTTTTAGCAAGAAATTTGTTGATCGAGATCCCGGCTGATGCGGTGAGGCTTGTCTCTTCCAAAATTCGTTTTTTGATGTCTCTGGCAATCAAGGTCGCCGAAGGAATGCCGGGTTTATTTTCAGTGACATCCAGATACGCTTCATCGAGTGACAGCGGCTCGACCAGGTCGGTATATTCATGGAATATCGCTCTGATTTGCTCGGAAATTTGACGATATACATCGAAACGAGGACGTACGAAAATCAGATGCGGGCACTTCTGGATCGCCGTGCGCGCGGGCATCGCAGAGAAGATGCCAAACTTGCGAGCCTCGTAACTTGCAGCCGCTACGACACCGCGCCCTTCCGGTGAACCACCGACGGCAACTGGATGTCCGCGGTAATTCGGATTGTCGCGTTGCTCTACCGACGCAAAAAATGCATCCATATCGACGTGAATAATTTTCCGCGGATTTTGAGGCTGTGCATTCATCGTAGACCAAAATTATCGCACAGACTGTGCTACCATGCACGATCTATCTTGTTGCGAAGCAGAGGAGCCAACATGTCAGACAAGATTACGATCTACGAAAAACCGACCTGCACCACTTGCCGTCAGGTCAATAAGATTTTGACGGAATCAGGAATTGACTTCGATAAGGTCAATTACTACATTGAACCGATGACCGCCGCGAAGATTCAAGAGTTGCTGAAAAAGCTTGGTCTACCAGCGCGCGATCTTTTGCGGACGAAAGAAGGCACTTACAAAGATCTCGATCTTGCCAATAAAGATTTGAGCGATGACGAAATTGTCAAACTGATGGCGAAACATCCGGAACTCATGCAACGCCCCATCGTAGAACGCGGTAACAAAGCGGTTCTCGGGCGACCTGCCGAAAGCATCAGAGCGTTTTTGAAATAGAAGTTTCCGGCGCATCAAGCGTTTGACAAGTCCGCAGAATATCGACTAATCGGCGATTACGATGTACATTAGGTGAATCGTTCCTGCCGATGAACTTACTGCCTTGCCAATTCGTTTGAGCATCAGAAAAAAAGGACTGCTAATCGTAGCGGTACCACTTTTATTTCAGCTGATTTTTGTCGGCATGTTGTACAAAGAATTGGAACGAGCAAATGCTGAAACTCTTGAAGAAGTTCACGCTCGATCGATTATCTCTGCTGTAGACCGTCTATTCGTGCACTCTTACGAAGCTTCGTCGGCGCTCTACATGTACGCGTTCACTCAGAGTCCGATGACCGAGGAAAATTTTGAAAAAGGAATTACTGAGATCCAAAACGATTTACGTTTTCTCAAGGACAATTCCAAGCACGATAAAAAAGTCTTCGCGTATTTAAATCGTGAGATGCATACTTCGATCCAGGCGTTGCGCGATCAAAAACGCATGATTCAAGAAGATCGGCATCCGGGTGACAATCTCGCTCGATTGACGGGCTATATGCGCGTTCGCAAGATGGTTCATCACGCTCGTGATCTGGCAGGCGCTGAGCTGTATGCGTACTCGAAACCTGAGCGAAGTTTTGAAGCGCGTCAAGAAGCGGTGCGTCGAGTGATGCTGCTAGGTTTGATCGGAAATTTGGTCATCGCATTTGGTATCGCCAGCTTCTTTGGAAAAAGCATTGAGCAACGGCTTAAACGCGTTCTGACGAATGTAGATCTATTTTCGAAGAAGAAAGCTCTTCTGCCACCAATGGTGGTGACTGATGAAATCGGCGTGGTGGACTCGGCGTTTCACGAGATGGCTGGGAATCTTCGACGTGCTGAACGAATCAGGCAGGACTTTGTCGCCATGATTGGTCACGACATTCGAACTCCTGCAACCACCATTAAACTTACGCTCGACACACTCGATGAAGACTCAGCATCATTGGATAGCGGACTGCGAGAACTCGTCTCGGACGCTGCTGGTGAATCGCGACGCCTGATGACTCTCACCAACAATCTTCTTGATCTAACGCAAATTGAACTCGGTCGTTTTCAGGTTGATGCGCGTCCTTTGCAAGTTGCTAACGCTATTAATCAAGCCGTTCGAAGTTTGACGCTTTATGCGCAAAGCAAAAAGATAACGATGAAAAACGAATCGTCGGACTTCACTGTGAATGCGGATTACGAGCGACTGCTGCAAGTTTTGATCAATCTCCTCTCGAATGCGGTTAAGTATTCTCCGAGAAACTCCGAGATTGCAATCAGCACTGCGAAAGTTGATGATGATTTTGTTGAAATCGAAATCGTCGACAATGGTGCAGGAATTCCTGCAGAAAAACGGGACAAGATTTTCGAAGCCCACGAACGTTTAACCGGCGACGAAGAAGGCGAACAACACGGCATGGGTTTGGGTTTAGCGATTTGCAAATCGATTGTCCAGGCGCACGGCGGTACAATAGGAGTCCGTGAAAGCTCCACCGGCGGAAGCGCTTTCTGGTTTAGACTACCTGTCGCGGATGGTACAAAAGATGAGTGATTCGCTGTGAATGTGATTATGAAACGGTCATTTCAATTACCACGACCAATGAGCAATTAGAACGTCATGTCAAAGATACTTCTTGTCGAAGATGATTTAGCTCTGAAGAAAACTCTCAAGGTATTTCTCGAGCGACAAAATTTCGCTGTCGAGGCAATTGAGACCGGTGAAGAAGCGCTTTTCCGTTTAGAAACAGAACACTATGATGTGATCATTTTAGACTGGGGTCTGCCGGATATGACCGGTCTCGACATCTGCGAAAAGTATCGCAACCGAAATGGAATGACACCAATACTGATGCTCACAGGAAAAAATCAAGCCACTGATAAAGCGCGAGGTTTGGATTCCGGAGCTGATGATTATCTTACTAAGCCGTTTGAAAACGTCGAGTTGACCGCGCGAATTCGTGCGCTGCTACGCCGACAGCCAGTGGTCAAGCCAACTGTTCTGGCAATGGGAAATGTGCAGCTTGATTCTGTTAATGGTGTCATGCTTATTGATAATAGAAAATGTTCTTTGTATCCAAAAGAATTTGCGCTGCTTGAGTTCCTGCTCAAAAATCCGAACCATGCATTCCCTGCCGAAGTGCTCCTGGAGCGCGTGTGGTCGACTGAATCCGAAGTGACACCGGACAGCATCAGAGCGTACATAACTAAGATCAGAAAAAAACTGGACGCTGAGAAAGCATCGATCCAAATTTCTACAAGAAAAGGTTTTGGCTATACGCTTGAGTTGATGAGCTGATCGACTAGTGTCGGATGAATGATCCGTCCACCAACTCGCGCTGCAGGAGCGTTTCGGCGGATGTTAGAGAAATTCGCAAACTCGGTAAAGCGCATGGATTGGGTCTTAACTTAAGGTTTACAGGGCGCGCAAAAACGCCAGCTGTTCAAGCTTTGGGTTCCTTACACGGCGTATTTGACGGTTTTGGGCGATTGCCACCATTTTGTTTTGATGTATGCTGATTGAACAGACAACTTCAAATCGCATTGACGCACTCCTGGTTCGGTCCAGCCGTCAATGCGTGTTGTATCGCCATAGAAACTAATTTATAAGATCTTCGAGAGTTCGAGGCCAGCTGGTTTCGGCTTCCGCGTGGAGTTTGTTCAAATGAAAACGGCAAGAACAGTTTTAGCTGCAGCAGCAATTCTAGGTTTGCTCAGCGATTATCTCTTCCATGATTCGCTCTTCAAGTCTGTCCCTTGGGGACTAAACCTCTTTGTGTGGCTTTTGACAGTCACTTTTGCATCGTTGATCCTCACATGCCGCACAAAGCCGACCAGCCAATGGAAGAGTGCGTGGTTCCTTGTGCCACCACTTTTCCTGGCTGCTGGTTGTGTCTGGCGCGAGTCGCTAGTGCTGCGCTCTTTGGATGTAGTGGGCGCGATATTTTTTCTGTCGGCCGCATCGCTCTCGATGATGGGACACAAAATGGTGACCGCTGGAATCTCTCGTTATTTGTTTACCGTCCTCAACATCCTCGATAACCTGGTCACCACGCCGATCTTGCTCCTGACCAAGGAAATCGGTTGGAGCAACATGATGAACGATCGCCTTCGCTATCAGTTGAACGCAATCATGAGAGGTCTGGCAATTGCAACACCAATCGTCATGGTCTTTGGTGTCTTGTTAATCACTGCTGATGCGGCTTTTGCAGCCGTTGTTAAAAACGTATTTCAGTTTGATCCGGTAAAGAATTTTCAGCACTGGTTGTTGATATTCGGCACGTTCTGGTGGGCGGGTGGTTATTTATTCTCGATGCTACGCGGACCACTTACGGCGTCTTCTGATTCGCCATCGATCGATTCATCATTGAAGCCGAAGCTAGGCCTCGTCGAAGTCGGCGTCGTCCTCGGGCTTATCGATTTATTGTTTCTGGCATTCGTTTTGGTTCAAGCGAAATATTTCTTTGGTGGTGCTAATCTCGTCGAGTTGACCAGCGGTCTGACTTATTCCGAATATGCTCGCCGTGGATTTTTTGAACTTGTCACTGTTGCGTCGCTTGTGCTACCGATTCTATTGACGCTTGATTGGCTGGTTGAAAAAACAAACGCAGTCGGAATGCTTTTGATTCGATCGCTCACTGGAGTGCAAATTGGATTGTTGTCCGTGATTATGATTTCGGCAGTTCAGCGTATGCGGCTCTATCAGAGCGAGTACGGACTCACCGAATTGCGTTTGTACACGACTGCATTTATGGCGTGGTTGGCTCTGGTCTGTTTGGTTTTCGTATGCACAGTTTTGCGTGGTCGAAGAAGAACATTTGCCTTCGCTTCTGTTATGTCAGGTTTGCTTGTCGTGGGCGGATTGCACTGCATTAATCCGGACGCGTTGATCGTATCTACAAATATTGACCACGCAAAACAAGGAAACGTTTTTGATGTTCCATACGCCTTGTCTTTGAGTAGTGACGCAGTGCCACCACTTGTCGCTGGAATCAATCATTTAAAGCCGAGCGAACGTTTGGCTGTTGTAGAAAAGATGCGATCCAGTCACAGCGGCGCGTGGAAAACGGACTGGCGTTCGTGGACCTGGTCAGGCGATCAAGCTTATCGTTCCGTCAATGGCTATCTCGACAAACTTAAGATTGTCACTACGGATGGTACCAACTAACGGCTTCACAATTGACCGCGTTTCATACATCAAGTTTTTTTTGTTCCTCCCCAAAAACCAAACCCGGAGTAGCGTTGGCGCTTCTCCGGGTTTGGCTTTAATCGCTGGTTGTCAGAGTTGTTTTATCTCAGATAACTGCGGATTGTTGTTAGAATCGATGGACGCGAGGTGTTCAGGTAATCGATGAAACCTGGGTCAGAATATTGGTTCCAACCATAACCGCCGTTCCAGTTGTTTTGATGATACGAGGAGAACTCCGTCCTGAGTTGAGCCAGCAATTGTTGCTCTTGATACGGTGTAATCCGACCTTCGGCCGCCAGTTGATGAATTCTGGACATGTTGCGAGATAACTGATCGCGTTCGCTGCCCCAGTTGTCTGAGTAGAGATAGCCGTTGTTGGCTCCGCCGATCCCGCCGATGCCACCTACGCCGCCGCCGCCGATGCCGAGCACGCCGAGAATTCTATCGAGCAATGAAGGTTGATTCAATTGCAAGTAATCGATAAATTGTGGTTCTGAATAATAGTCCCAGTTGTAGCCGCCATTCCAACTATTATTGTGATACGAGCTATATGCGGCTTGCATTTGAGCGTTGAGCTGTTGTTGTTGTACGTAGTCGAGCGCTCTGGCTTGATTTAGTCGGCGCATGTTCGCCTTCAGATAATCACGCTGGGCATCCCAGTTCTTGAATGATTTGTTGTACGAAACGATAGCGCGGTTTGGACGCCACTTATTGTTATTGTCCCAACGATTATTTTTGTCGAAACGCTTGTCGTTTCTGGCGTTTTTGTTCGCCCAGCGATTGTCGAATTTGTCATCTCTGCGATCGTCTTTTCGGGCATCGTTCGATAAGCGAGCTTGATTGCGTTTGGCGAGTTCCCGAGCCTGATCTTTTTGTTTCGCTAACTGATTTGCAGCCTGGCGATTTCGTTGAAATGCATCTTGCTGAGAACGTTGAGCTTGTTGAACATCCTGACGCTGATCGCGTTGATCCCTTCGGGTGTTGACTGAGGCTTGTTTAAAATCCTGACGTTGACCGCGCTGATCTTGTCGGGGATTAACTGCAGCTTGCCTGTTAGAGCGTTGTTGTACTTTCGCCGCTTGCTTTACTTGTTTTTGCGCTTGTTTCTGCGCTTGTTTTTGTGCTCTTTGACCGCCGCCTTGACCGCCGCCTTGAGCGATCGCTTGAGGGGCAAATGAGGTAAGCACCGCTAGCGTGGTCAGAAGTTTTATTGACAGTGATAATTTCATGGTGCCCCTCCGCAGGTCACATAATGGATTGACGGACCGTTAGTAGTTTGCCGTCCTGTGTTCTAATGGACGGATCAGACCCCTGCATGATCCTAGTATTGTTTAGCGTACTTGTGGTTTTTTAATGCATCTCTGTAGTCAAGTTAAAGCCGTCTGCGCTCACTAGGACAGCGTTTGCGCCCTTGCGGTGTAGCCTGTTGGCTAAATGCCAAAGTTCAGAGTCTCTTGGTTGATCCTTATATAGGCAGCGAATTCTGGAGTGATTCGCAACCAGAGAATTTGTGTCGCAAGTGCGCAAGTGCAAACTTTATCCATACTGTCAAACGAATGAACCAACCTTGTTTTGCGACTGACCTCTGTTTTTAAACAAACCATTCATCGTAAAAACGAAGGCACAGCAGCGCCTTCGTCAGTTGTATGTACCGTGTAGGGACTTAGTTATAGAAGTTGTTCTGCTGAGCCGAGCGTCTCATCAACTCACGCAACGCGGCTTGCTGCGCCCAATTGCCTCTGTGATGTTGTCTCCATCCGCCGGCCGAGTTTCGATAACCTTGACGAGGGCTTGACTGCCACTGTGCACCGCCGGCGCCACCATAGGTTTGTTGCATTCCACCACCGGTGAACGGTTGTATTCCATCGTCATTAGATCCTTGCGCGACAGCGTCATTCTGCATGTCGCCGTTGTTGAACCCTTGATTGCCGTCGTTGTTGAAATCCTGACCGCTGCCGTTGTTAAAACCCTGACTGCCGTCGTCGCTGCCTTGCATGTTGCCCCCTGCGAAAGGACGAATTCCTTCACTGTTGGCTTGCTGCATTGCATTGCCGTCGTACTGCCTTGCACGGTTTGGCTCTACACCGTTGAACCGCTGAGTTCCATGGTTACCGAAGAACGATTGAAGGCCGCCGGGCCCGAACATCGATTGTGGGTTTGCTTGTCCGAATTGTTGACCGCCGTTTCCAAACGAAGGAACGCTGCCGAATATTGGAGCACCGCCACCGAAGAATGGAACAGCGCTTCTGCGATTTGCTTGTGAGGCACCACTGCCGGTGAATGGCAATATGTCGCCGATGCTGGATTGTGGCATCCCATTTGAATTAGAGGCCGTGTAGCGCGTATCTTCATATAATCGAGTAAGCGTATTCAAATCACGCGATTTCAGTTTTGCGATTTGAGTTTGATTCACGGTCGGGTACATGATGTCGCTAGGGACATCCGAATGTCCCTGCAAACCCAGTGCGTGACCGACTTCGTGCAAACAGGTCTTGTACATGTTTTCATTCGAAAACTGCCGACCCATGAGTTCAGTAAGAATGCTGATTTGTGCCGTGACTATTCTGCCTTCTCCAGTGTCTCTGTTCGTTTGAACAAGAGTGCGTGTCTGACCGGCTTCCACGCTACCCGGTTTGATTGTGGGATTGTTGGTCCAGGTGCAAACCACATCAGCCTGTCTTGGATCGTTGACCTGTCTCCACTTGAGCAATCCCCTGGAGTTGTTGCACCATTCATTGAAAGCGTCGGCAATCATTTTGCGATACTCGGCACGATAACCCGGCACCGCTCCACCGTCGGCTATATAGACATCGATCGGCATGCGGTCGGCTGACCAGCGAAAACTGCCATCCTGGCTGATTGCCGCCAGGTAGTTGTCGAGGTTAGCTGTGGGCATTCCGCCTTGTTGGTTTGGCACCAGCGATGGTGCGTAACCGCGCGAGCCGAATTGCTGACAAAAGATTTTCTCTTCAATTGATGAGGACTTCGCCGAGTTCGCCAAAAATGAATCAGAAGGATGCGTTGGGATAAGGTAGGCAGCCGCCACACTCCACACAACAGCGACAATGAAGAATGGCACCAACAGTGCCACTGGCCAAATTGACTTTCGAATCATTGAGTCCCCGAAAAAATAACACCACATCGCCGATGTGGAAAGAGCCCGCCCAGAGCCATAAGGCTCAGTTCATAACAAGAGCAATTGACAACGGGCGCGATCCATTTGTTCCCGAGGACTTGGAGAAAGAAGGAAGGTCAGCGAGTCGCAAGGAGGGAGTCGCAATGTCAGAATCAAGGTGAGCGAGTCGCCAATTGAGTTAGTCGCGGTCTTCGAACCATTGGGACAGCGAGTCAGAACATAAGCCAGTCGTGAGTTCAATAAGGCACAAAGTCATTCGTCGCAGGTCAGCGTCGAATTGACCTTGCTATCAGTGAAACTCTAGCTGACCAGTTAGCTGACCTGAGCTGTTTCCACCAGCGACGTATCGTTTTTAATTCCGTTCAAAAACATACCGGTCGCGACGTCGGCGAACTGCCCAGGCGTGTAAGGACCGGATGTTTTAAACCAGGTATATGTCCAATTAATCGCGCCCATCAGATACATCGCAAGCGAAGTCCGCATGGGGTCTGCTAAATCCGGACGCAGTTCGGAAACAATCTCTTTGATGATCTGCAAGACACGTTTCTCCAAACCTTTGATCTCGGCTTGTTCTTCATCAGATAAACAATGGAGGTTGTTGAGCAAAACGATATGCTGGTCGCGCGAGCTCATGTACAACTTCATTAAAGCCCGCACCAGCTGCTGAAGTTGGCGCTCCGCGGGCTCAGTCTTTTTGATGGCACCATTGGCGGTGTCTACCAACAATTGGCAATGCGACTGCAACATGTCGTATAACAATTTGTCTTTCGACGTGTGATAGTGAAATATCAAAGCCTTCGAAACACCGCACCGTTGCGCGATGTCCGAGATCGAAGTGCCATCGTAACCACGTTCGGCAAACATACTGGCGGCAGTGTCGAGAATCTCCTGCCGCCGTTGTTCGTAGTTGTCCGCCCGTGGTCTGGCCATGGTTTTACGCGCTCAGTCTAAAATATTGGAACGATTTTGTCGGCGTCGAATGCAACGTCTTCGCCGTCCACGCCAATTTCGGGTAATGCTGGAAACTTGATGCCGTGCGGTTCCACGATAGTTTTGAGACGAACAACCGCAGTGCGCCAGTTGGCTTTGCGTTCTTCCAGATCAAGAATTCCAAAACCGGCCGTGCGCGCCACATCTTCCAACATCCGCTGTGCAGGCAGGAAAGTTGGTGGCAAATTCCAAAATTCGGCAGGTGGTTCGTATAGAATTCCAGACAAGAAAATGAAGCCAGCGCGAAACTGTTTTGTAATCGTCATCTTCTCTTCTTCGTTCAGCTTTGGCAAAACTTCTTTCAGCAAAGCGAGGCAGAAGCTCAGGTGACGACCTTCATCGCGACCGATGTTTTTGAATGCTTCTTTGAAAACTGGAATTGTGGTGTTCTGATACATGCTGTGGAAAAGTGTTGATGATGCCACTTCTCCAAAGAGGAATGAACTGAACAGAATCGGCATAGGATAGTGTTCCACAGCCGTTTTGTAGCCTTTCCAATAACGCGCACCGTTATGATAAAGCCATTCGATATTGTTCTTAGCGAGCTTGCCGAGCGGCGTTTGGGGATCGTGACCGAGCGGACCATTCGGCGTCAACAACGTGATCGCCTTACCGCAAACCTCTTCATGGTTCATCTCATCACGCGTGACTGAGAAAAAGCATTTGCGAATCGCATCTTCTTCATGTGTTTCGTAAGCGTGAATCATTGCGCGGGCAAAAACTGCCGGACCGGATGCATCAAAAACCGACAGGAGCGCGAACCAATATGAGATGGCGTAACGCTGGTCCAGCGTCATACCTTCGACGTCGAGCGAATCCCAATCCAATTGGGCTGGAGACCAGCCCGGGTCGCGGGAGTTGTGATAAATTTCCATCAAGCGAGGTGTTTCAACCCGCCAATCGAATGGAAAAATGCAGAGCTTCTCCAGGATAGGCGGCGCGTCTTCGGCGTTCAGCAGCAACTCTTCAGGGTTCGGCATGACTTCATGCTTTTCCGGAGGAGGAATCATGTGTCGGCTGGTTACGGCGGTGTGCCCGGTTTGATCCTTGTCTGCCATCTTCTTCAAGCTCACTGTATGGGGAGTTTGGTCGTTCAGTTCGTTAATTAACCAACCGACCGGTCAATTAATATTATAAACGGATATGCTCTGAATTGACCAGCCTTCTTATTAAAAATTCGAACGGATCGTCACGAAGCAAAAAAACGAACACCTGGGTAATTAAACTAAGAACGCGAAGCGAAACTGCCGACCAAGAACGCGAAGCGGCACCGACTGCGAGCGCCAGGTGAAACCACCGATAACGCAGGCTTCCGTGCAATAACCACCCCCAAACGCGCTACATCACATTAATGGAACACATAACGAACCCCCATATCCGAAATCTCTGGAAGGTGAACGACGGTCTTTGGCGCGGCGGCCAGCCCGATGAGGAAGGTCTGCGCGAGCTCCGTCGGCTTGGGATCAAGACTGTGATTTGTCTGAGATTCAGAACCTCGGTTATTGATTGGGAGCGCACCGAGTGCGAGAAAGTCGGACTGAACTTTATATCGATGCCTTTGAATTACACGACGTTGCCGCGCGCGCCGCACATCGAGCGGTTCTTCGGTATCGTTGATGACGCGAGCAATCATCCCGTCTATGTCCATTGTTTCCACGGCTCCGACAGAACAGGATTATTATGCGGGATTTTCCGAATCGCGCGCGATGGTTGGAACGTCAAAGACGCTTACGATGAGATGAAACTTTGTGGCTTTCACCGGTTTCGAATTCGCCCATTTAAGTGGTGGCTCTGGCGGTACTATGAGCATCATTTGTCTGAGAAGAAAAAGTTGCAACTCGCTAGTGAGATCACGAGCATTGACGATGAGCCATTGCTACCGCCACTCCCGAATCAATCGCCGACTGTTTAGCCATTTTGATGACTGCAATAGCTAAGTCAGTTGATCGACAAGCTCAATCGGAATCGCACGTGCCTTTGCAACGAGTACGTTTGAACCAAGGCGCGTGACTGCACCTACAGATTCGATGACGAGCGAGGTTCTCATTGTGAGTCAAGTCTCACACCAGGCGAGCATCAGCCTAAGTCACAGTATCCATCGGAACATAGACATCAACCGCCTTAGGCAAAGTTGCCACCACTACTGGTGTCTGTCCGAAAACGTCACCGTCAAGCATCGTGGTCGGCTGATCGCGTTTACTTACTGGAGTGCCTTCGATAGGCGCATCGTCAGGTTTGATAATTGTCGGCATTACATCCGCAAACATCGGCGCGGAGGGCATCTCTTCCAATGCCGTGATCTCAACATCGTTCACTTCGAAAAGTCGATAAGGCAATGTATCCGTTTCTGCGTTACCTAGAAACCATGATCCAAACCTCATTGCGATACCCGCGTAATCATCAAGATTCTGCGGATTCAAAATAATCAAATTGAGTTTGCCGTTGCGTAACGAGGTGGCGTCTGACTTTTGTCCGATGCCGAGTTCTTGCGGATTCGTAACGAAGATCGCCGACGCGATACATTCGAAAACATGCCCACCCGTTTTGATTTGAAATTTGTATGGACGTTCAAACATAGATTTTAAAAGTGGTCTCACATAACTCAAAAGTCCGTGAGTATTTTTCTCTTGCTTATCTGGCTCCGTGACTGCCATTGCCAGAGGTCCGACACCGACGTCCAGCGCGAATGGCGTTCCGTTGGCAGTGCCAAGATCGATTGATACCACTCTGCCATTGCTGATTACATCAAGTGCAAATGGAACTCTATCTTCTGGTTTCTCTGACTTCACACCAAGCATGCCCGCGAGCAAATTGCCTGTCCCAGCGGGAATGATGCCGATAGGAATTCGCGGCGTATGATTGGCAAGCTTCCCAAGCAGCCGACCAACCGTTCCGTCCCCGCCCATGATGATTGCTCTTTCAGCGCCTACCAGGTCAGAGTCGGTGAAATCTGCCGCATTGACGACCACCGACTTGCTGCCGGTGACCTCTTCGAGTTTGTCAGGAATCGAGCCCATTTGTGCACTGCAGGATTCGAATGTGCCAGCTTTCTCGTTGCAGAAAATAACTGTTGTCATGTGATACCCCTTGTTCCGCCATTACCACGCGGGAAAACGCCACAGTCTATCAAACCGATACCCTCGATGTAGCGTGTTTTTCGTGCGACGATGCATTGAAATTTGTTTTTCTGTCGAACGCCAAATTCGATGTTAGGCTATAGATGATGACCTCAGAGGGAGTTTCAGTGGCAAATTTCAAAATTTTAGCAATCGCAATGATGTTGCTGTTTGCCGCAAACAGCAGCAGCGCATTTGCAGCCGATGCCAACTCGACTGCCAAGAAAGTCGAAACGAAATCCACCACGTCGTCCAAAACTTCGACCAATTCGAGTGGCGCGACGACATCAAAAACTTCCACCACCATCTCATCGAAAACCGTTGACGCGAATTCTAAGACCGCCGATTCATCAGCGAAAGCAGCGACTTCTGAATCGAAGACCAAAACGAAAGATGTTGCTAAGAAAAACGATAGTTACTGGAAAAGCAAACTCGATCCGAATGTTTATAACGTGACAAGATGCAGTGCCACTGAGCCTGCGTTCACAGGTAAGTACTGGAACAATCACGAAACCGGTGAATATAAATGCAGCAACTGCGGAGAATTATTGTTCGATTCGCAGGACAAATTTGATTCCGGCAGCGGCTGGCCGAGCTTCACAAAACCGCAAGGACAGTCAGTCGACAAGAAATCAGATCGTTCGCACGGCATGAATCGCGATGAAGTTATTTGCAAAAATTGCGGCGCGCATCTCGGCCATGTTTTCGATGATGGTCCCGGCCCGACTGGAAAACGTTACTGTATCAACTCAGCGTCTCTCGATTTCAAAGGCAAGAAAAAGTAGCATCGCAGTTTCAGATGTGAGTATTTCGCCACCCCGAGCTGCTCTCGGGCGCAGGTAAATGCATCGGCGCGAAACGCGAGCGTCCAGCGAAATCAGCATCCAGCGAAACCCAAGCATCCAGCGGACTCAACGCGTAAAAAAGCCCGCATAAATAGAGCCGCCCGGGCTCCTGGTTCCCGGACGGCTCTAACCTTCGGACAGACTCTCCGGGGCATCTCACAAGACTCAAACGCTCTCATACATTCTTGTCTTGTGACCCTGCGATGCAACCAGTGCCAGTGTCCAATTCTTTTCGAGTGATGAGCCGCTGTGCGTGCGGCTCATCGTTCAGATAACTTTTCGGTGTAGTCGCGCCTCCGTGCGTGTGATGTGTCTATTGCGGTGGTGCCATTCCGTCGTCCAGCGTTGATGAGTTGGTCAGCTTCATCTGGCTCGGGGGCGGCTCTCTGCTTCGCCGATTGTTATCCGTTTTGTCCTCCATGATTTTTTGAGTGCCCGGGGTTCGTGTCCCCCTCGATGTACTTATCTTCAACCGAGGGGGCGTAAAGGAAACATCAAAATTTTTATGACTTTGGTAAAGGGTGCGTGAGGCATACTTTTATAGGAGGTTGAGTGATTTTGAGTGGGCTACAGATCTTATTCAGGCGAACTAAACGGTCTGAATCGTGGAATAACAAACACGGGCGCATTCGCGGCTTTGTCCGAGACTCAGCGCCTGTGACGCTTCAGGCGTGCAGTATCTTAGCTGGAGAGGTCCCACCCTGTTCGGCAATCCCCAGGTTTGTCGAAATCGTCGACCTGACGTTGAAAGGAGCCATACAATGGACGAAAAGACACGAAGACAGAACGAGCAAGCAGCGCTTGCACGTTCGGATAGAGAACGCGAGGAGCGCCGCAAACGCGAAGAAATTGAGCGCCGTCGCCGTGCTGAAGATCACGAACGCTTCCGCATGCAGCAAATGGCTGTAGAGAAGCAGCACGCCGGGCGAAAGGAGCAGGAGCTCGAGATTTCCAAGGCGAACGACGCTTTGCTGGACTCGCTCGACCTGAAAAAACGCCAAGAGTTGATGCAGGAATTCCAGCAGCAGCAGGCGTCGCGACTGTCGCAGCCGCCGCAACCACCACCATCGCCACCTCAAAAAGAGTAGCGCTGAACAACGGGGATTATCATGTCTAATAAATATTTGGCTCCAGCACTCGCTGTCGTCGTGGCGGCCGCCTTGGGCGTCGGCTTGAGCAGTCAGCCCGGTTTTGCGAAGACCGCGCAACCGGCGAAGGGGAGTAGCAAGAAGACCATGGCTAAGATTTACGAGTTCAAAGCGAAGTCGCTCGAGGGCAAGGAAATCGACTTCGACAAGTACAAAGGGCACGTGATGCTGATCGTCAACACGGCGAGCAAGTGCGGATATACGCCGCAATATGCCGGGCTCGAAGAGTTGAACAAGAAATTCTCGCCGAAGGGTTTGGAAGTGCTCGGGTTTCCGTGCAATCAATTTGGCGGGCAGGAACCTGGTAGTAGTGATGAGATTGGCTCGTTCTGCCAGAAGAACTATGGTGTGGATTTTCAGATCTTCGATAAGGTAGATGTGAAAGGACCAAACCAACATCCTATTTATAAGTATCTGACCAATGGTGATGACATCAAATGGAATTTCACGAAATTTCTGATCAATAAAGATGGTGAGATTGTGCAGCGGTATGAGTCGAAGGTGACGCCGCAAGAGATAGAAGCTGATATTCAGAAGCTTCTGTAGTATCCTCGCGAGTCTCAGGTGATTTGAATCACGCACAGGTCATTCATCTGAATCACGAATAAAATTAAAACGTGGCGGTACCAAATGCGGTGCCGCCACGTTTTTGTTTTTGTGTCGAGTCAGAAGAAACTTTAGAACAACGAAGCGTTCATAGTTTAATTGCTTCTGAATGTTATACCAATGCGGGAACCTTGACGGGCATTGGATTTCGTTCGACGAACTGGCGTTGGTGCCAGTACGGGTAGATCGGTGTTTGTTCGCTGGCAGCGTCGAGCTTGGCGACTTGTTCCGGCGTAAGATTCCAGCCGATTGCACCAAGGTTTTGTTTTAACTGTTCCTCGTTGCGGGCTCCGATCACTATGTTCGCGACCGTGGGGCGTTGCAGTAACCAGTTGAGCGCGATTTGCGTAATGGTTTTTCCGGTTTCTTCTGCGACTTCATCGAGTGCATCGATAACGTCATAGAGATATTCGTTGTCGACCGGAGGTCCGAAATCAGCTGTTTTGTGCAGACGGCTAACTTCCGGCAGCGGTTGATTGCGGCGAATCTTTCCGGTTAGACGTCCCCAACCAAGCGGACTCCAAACCATCGTGCCGACTTTTTGATCCATTGCAAGCGGCATCAATTCCCATTCGTACTCGCGTCCGACCAATGAATAATATGCTTGATGCGAAATATATTTCGACCAACCGTATCGTTCGGAGACTGATAGTGACTTCATCAGATGCCATCCGGAGAAGTTGGAACATCCGATGTAGCGGACTTTTCCGCTCTGAACCAAATTCTCGAGCGTGCTCAAAACTTCTTCAATCGGCGTCAGTGCATCGAATCCATGCATGTGATAAATGTCGATGTAGTCGGTTCCAAGTCTGCGTAAACTGTCATCACAAGCCTTGATCAGGTGGTGTCGAGATGAGCCCAGGTCGTTGGGGCCATCGGCCATTTTGAATGTTGCTTTCGTTGAGATCAAAACATCATTTCGTTTCTTTCCGATCGCGGCTCCAAGAATTTCCTCGGACATTCCGCGTGAATAAATGTCCGCAGTATCGAAGAAGTTAACGCCGGCATCGAGGCACAAGTCAATCAGTCTGCTGGCTTCTTTAACGTGAGTTTCGCCAAAGCCTTTAAACAATTCTCCGTCACCGCCGAAGGTGGCAGCACCATAACTGAACACCGGCACTTTTAATCCGGATCCGCCTAGCTGTCTATATTCCATAAAACTCTTCCACCGTTTACGTAGCTACTGAATACAACCAAAATCACAGCCCCAGCCAGAAAGTCAGTGTTCTGCTTTCGGCATGTTTCACGTCGAGGTTTGAACGTGCGCAAATTTTAGTACGTGCGCAGGAAAAATACATGACGTGACATCGAGTGGAACTCCCAAACGGAGGATCCTAACCCGGTGAGAATCACATTGCGCTTCTGTGATTATATTAGACCGGTCGTCTAGTGCCTGTCAAGTCCGGGCTAAACGCCACACCAGAGCGCGTCTAAACCGGATTGGCGCTCAGGTTGAGGATCTTCACCACCACTTGATTTGAGACGGAGCATCTAAAACCGCGCCAACGCGTTAAAATTGACGTTAGTATCCCGTAGGTAACGAGCTGTATGCTTCCCGAGAAACCACTAGTTGAGCCAGCAACCCCGGAGCTAGCCGCTAAAGACACTTTTCGTATCTTGATCCTCGACGAGATGGTCAATGTGCTTCAGTTGAAGGCCGCCTGCAAGAATGCCGGGCACTCAGTTGTGCCGGCTCACACAGTCAAAGAGGCCATGTCATTTTTAGATGGACCCAATCACGCTGACGTCATCATTTGCGCTGCTTATCTAGAAGACGAGAACATTTTCGAATTTTTGAAACGGCTGAGAGGCGATGCCAAACACGACGATTCGATGTTCATGATCTTGTCTCTGGCGCCCGGTCCTATAGGTGTTCGGTTGAACGCCTCCGTCGAGATCGCTGGTCACCACTTGGGTTCAGATGCTTTTATAAGTATGCCTGTGTTCGATGCCGTGCAATTAATTGCAGCAATCAAGGCTTTACTGCCGGTTGTGCCCTGGCTGGAGCGATGCAGGATCGAAGACCAGGCCGAGAAGAAGAGTTTGGCGGAATTGGAGGCACTCAAGCAAAAATTTGCACAGGAAATTGATGAGGCAGAGAGGCGCATTGGGAATGCAGCTGATCTCCCGCCTGAGTTAGTCACTGTTAAAATCGTGGTGAAGTGCGTCGAAGAATTGATAGAACATGCAAGAACAGAACGAGTCTGAGGTCTGATGGTTCCTTTATATAGGTAGATTTTCGGACAGAAAGCACTTGTCTTCGTTTCAACAGCAGCAACTTTTATCAACATCTGCAAACGTCTCTGTAGTTTGGAACGCTTATCTCATGCGCCTCTTCAGCATTCTCTAGTAATTGCTGAAACGTAGACTCCGAAACCATCGTGAAGGGCGCGGAACATAGTGTTGCCCGACGCGTCAAACTGTGATATCGAGCCGCTTAACGGTGACTTGATAATAACGAGAAGCTTAATTAATTGCGAAATGGCTCTACGGAACCACCGATGATACCAATCGCTACAAGGAGGATGTAATGCTTAAATCGTTTAAGAAAGGCGCTCTAACTTTAGCGGTCCTGGCGACCACTGCCGGTGGTCTCGCACAACCAGCTGAAGCTCAGTATTATGTGAATCCTTATGGTGGATTCAATCAGAATGCGAATTTCGGAAATCCGTACAACAACTACGGTTACGTAAATCCGTACAACAACTTTCGCCGTAGAAGCATTTTGAAACCTGCTTTGATTGGTGCCGGGATTGGCGCTGGCGCTGGTTTGGGAGTTAGCCTGCTAGCCCCGCATAGTGGTGAAGGTCACTCCAGGCATTATGTTCGAAACATAGGTATCGGAGCCGGTGTCGGCGCAGGTGTCGGAGCATTGACTGGTCTGATTCGCCGATAATAGGAAACTGAATAGATAACGGAATGCCGCTTGGTGACTTGATCAAGCGGCATTTTTTTTGCGGTTTCACAGGTGATAACTTCGTTTAGTCCAACGAATAAGTGCCATCTTTCATTCTAAACGAGTGTCATCTTTAGTCCTGGAAATAAATTGTCCCTCGATTCGGTCTACGAAATAAACCGAATGTGGTGGCAAAAATCGGACACTTTTTGCGGCAAATTAGCAAGATAATTCACAGACCTTTCATGCGAAGGTCACTTAACACTTATTTCCTATCAATGTCTGTTCATCAGCTTTCGAGGAAAAAAAGGTTTTTGAAATGTCTCAAAAGTGCCACCATTTTTGTGCATTGGATTTGTTCCCAAGTGCTACGTACAAATTATTAGTACAAGAGTTTCGCTAGAAAAATTCTGCGGTTGACTCGAATCGGGATGTTACTCGAATCCTCGAATTCAGTCTCTTGCACATCGCCTTGGGGAAGGCGGGATGCGTGCGCGCAGATTGTGTGTTTTAGGGGTTACGAGATGGGTGAAGCGTTGAGCTTCGTGTGGATTTAGGGGGGCTTGCTATTATGTTGTTGCTGAATCAAAGAAATCGAATACCAAGATTGTGCCTTGGTGAATTGCTTTTAGAATCCGGAGCTGCTAGTCCGACCGGACTTAAAGATTGCGCGTTAATCGCAAAGAAAGCCAACGCTCCGATCGGTCGCGCGCTTGTGATGACCGGACAAATCAGCGAACTCGATCTGGAGAACGCTCTAGTTACTCAGCGAGCAATTAGAACTGGTGCCATTTCAGAGCGGCTAGCAAAACAGTTGTTGCGCAGTGCTCATTCGCACCAAGTTACGATCGAAGAAGCGTACAAACTGAACGAAATAAAAATGGAAAGTAGCTCTTTGTCCCGCTTGGCCAAGCTCGTTTTAGCTGCCGATCTGGTTAATGAATTCGGTATGAAACAGACCCTCGCATACGCAGACAAAACCTGCCTTCCGGTCGGACAATCACTCGTTCAACTCGAATACATCAATGAATCGACATTGGTAAATTGTTTCAATCTCCAGATCCTGGTCAGAGACGGACACCTTTCCTTCTATGACGCCGTTAGAGCATTGCGCGCAATTGAAAAAGAAGGTCGTTCGTTTGAATCTTTGCTGATCGCATTGGGTCTTAGAAACGAAATTGAAGAAGAAACCGGGACCACTCCTCGCGTCGGCGAACTGCTTGTTGCAGCCGGTCTCATTACTCATGAAGACAGCCTCGTGCTGGCAGAGTTGGGAATCGAAACCGACATGCAATACGGTCAATTGTTATCAGCCTATAATCTCGTGCCACCACATGTGGTGGACGCTGCAATTGAGCTTCAAAAAATGATTACCGCTCAAAAGTTTACTTTCGAAAAAGCCGCTCGAATCGTAGCGATGGTGAAAGCGACCGAGCATTCACTAGAAGAAGTGCTCGAGCAAATTGAATCTATTCGGGTTGCAGTCAGAATCTTGCAATCTGCCGAGGCTAGCGAGCAATCGAAAATGATTGTGGAAGAGTATTCAGAAATCCAATATTCGTTCGTCACTGATTACGAGATCACTATTGCTGAAGCTTTGCTCGTTAATCATGTAGATAATTTGGAGCATATCCAACACGCGATGACTATTTTGGATGACATGGGTGGTGAAGTTTCCTTCGACGAAACCATATCGAAAGTGGCTGAGATTCGATCCAACTTCAAAGACTCCGAGTTGCACCAACATCAAAGCATCCAAGCCGCTTAACTGCGCAAGCTTCCAATCAAAGCAACAGACCTATAAGTGTAGATACTATCCTGAACGAACCTTCCTCGATTCTTAGTAAGTGCGCTACGAAAGATTGAGAACGCAATTTTGAAGGTTTCATCCAGAGGTATTTAATGAAATTCGTAGTTACTGCGGTAGTGATTGCCGCCATCGTCTCTGCCGGAGCTTTTTCTTCGGCAGATGCAAAAAAATACACCATTTATCAACGCCAGGTCGCACTTAAAGCTCGCATCGCTAAGGCCGAGCGCTCCAAAGAGTTGACCTTCAAGGAAGCTAAGAATTACAGAGAAGATCTTGCCGACATCCAGGAAGACAAGGAAAAAATGATCAGCAAGAACAACGGTAAGCTTAGCTATGAAGACGAAAATCGGCTTGAGAAAAAGCTGAACAGTATCAGCGCCAGCATCATGAAAAAGAAATTGGAGAAACGTGTGGACTAGTTGGCACCACATGTGAAACCACATCATTGCCTGCCGCCGGTTGCGCAAAATAATTGCGTGCCGGCGGTTTGTCGTCGTTATAAGCTCGAGGACCGGCTGGTTTAGCCGCCCTTCAAGAAATCAAAGTTTGGCAGATCCATCGAACGCGTGAATTCGCTATCGTTTTCAACTTTGAGGATCTGCGTGACGGTGCCTCTGATGCCAGAACAAATGTTATCTAGCGGGAGGTCATCGCCGTCGTAGCCGAACGGATCTTCAATGTCTTCCGCGATCAATTCGATACCGATCAGAAAATATGTTGATGTCAAAATCAGTGGAAGGCACCACCAAACCGAAAATTGTTGAGACATGTACCACGGCATGGCCAGCAGGTTTAGCGCGATACCTTGTCGCATGAAGGCGCGGTACGAAATTGCAATCGGACTGTTTTTGATCCGTTCGCAACTGCCGGCGATGTTCATTAACGCGTGAGTGTGAATATCAAACTGCAGCATCAGGTAGCCGTCAATGTGACCGTCTTTACGCCATTTGAAAAAGGTGTCGTAAATTTTTCCTGCTACTACAACCGGCAGATTCTTCGCATCGTCTTCGGAAACGACGCCGACTCCTGGTAACGGGCGACTGGGCGAGGTGTTGCGTAAATGGTGTTTCAGTGCGTAGGCAAAAGAGATGACCAGTTCGCCCATCCGAATTTTTTCTGACTGTCTGATTCCATCGAGCGAACGAAGCTTCAGGCAAAGGTTTCGTGAATCGTTGACGAGTTGTCCCCAGAGTTTTCGACCTTCCCACCAGCGCTCATAAGCTGAGTTTGTGCGGAAAACCAACAACAAACCCAGGATGATGCCGGTAGCTGAGACAGCGCCGAATTCTTTGAAAACGTGAGATGGGAAGTTTTCTTCTGCAATATAATCCACTATAAAGGTGTAGACCGCCATTACCGCTACGTACAGCCACACTCGTTTGACAACCGGGATGCGGTGGGCGAGCACAAAGGGCCGGTACCACGAGCGAAATCCTCGCTGAATTCTTCCGGTTGACTCTTCCGGGCGCTGCGGCGCGGTCGCGTAGGCCGCTTCCAACGAATCAATATCTGAATCTTCTGGTGTACTCAACTGTTGACTACCATCCTGTGGATACCGTTTGCATTTTCCTCTATTATCCTTGTATTGCCAAGCGGTGGCGGCGTTTCATGTCATCGTTCGCAACATTGAATCGGCTTATCCAGGACTATTGCTTGTCGAGATCGATGTCCGAGTCGATCATTCTCAACAAATCTCTGAGCTCCTGAACCATCAATTCGGCAACGGTTGAAACGTCAGCGATCATGCTTATCTCATCGGCAAGATCGTCCAACGTCATTGTGGCCTTGCCACCGCTGGCAATACCACACACTAAATCTATTTTTTCTTTCTCTCGTTTCGATCCATGCGGCTCGAGATGCGCTCTCAAAATCCAATCCTTCTCAAGCACCTGTGCTCGAGTCAATTCTTCTGTGCCGGGGGCTTGACCGTGGAAAAAGCGCCAAACGCTTTCGGGGTAAGTGGTATCAGGATCGATCGGTCGTCCAAATAATTCAGCCAACACTGTCGGGCTGCCTTGACCGCGACTCTTGGAACCCGATTGTTGTTTCAACGAGTATGTCGACATGCCGGACTGCACGACACCGGATAACATCTGATTCAAGTTGCCGGGAAAGGGCGGAAAATTTTCAGCAAATCCGAGGATGGAACCGACTGTGTTCAACACACCGGAGGCGATGAAGTTAGTTGCGTTGTTCAGTTCGACCGCTCGATCGCGGCGCGAGGTATACAGCTCCTGAAGCGCTTCCAGGCGTCCTTGTTCGCGATCGGCTTCTGCCTGTATGCTCGCGGCGTCAAACGATGCTTCGAGAATTGTTTCCAGTATTTTTGAACGAAGTTCTTGCCTGCGTGGATTCGTACTCGTTTTGGTCTTGTCGTAAAGTTCTTCCAGCAACGGAAGAATTTCCAATTGTTCTGCTAATTCTTTAGTTTCGGCATTAAGTTCGTGTATCTTGAGAACTTGAAACAGTTCGCGTCTGGGACGATCAACTAGCTGACTCTGTGCGGACACGGGCGGTGCGGTGATGCTGAACATCAAGAGATTCAGTGTGAAGAAGCAAAGAATCAAGCGACACATGAAATTGCTCCAATCCAATATCATATTGAGTGAAAGAAGCATATCAAAATGCGAGTAGACTGTCCTTATCAAACCCACAGGTGAACCGTGCAAGCAGAACAAGTGTTGACCGTCGGATCGCAACTTGGCGAGGGACCGCTGTGGTCGCCGCGCGAGGGCGCTTTGTATTGGATCGATATTGTCGGACGCATAATTCACAGGTGGAATCCGTCGACTGGAAAGCGTGATACCACTTCGTTTTCACAGTGGATTTGTGCGCTCGGTCATCGCGCCGGTGGTGGCTTGATTGGTGCTGTTGAAGATGGGCTAGCCTTCATTGATTTTGAAACGGGTGAGTTTGAGATCGTTGCGAATCCGTTGCCGGATCGGTCGATGCGTTTTAACGATGGTTCATGCGATCGGTTGGGAAGATTCTGGTCTGGGACCATGCTTAGGGAAGATCAAAAACCAGTTTGTTCGTTTTACAAACTGGACAATGATCTAACGATAAGCGAGATGGATAAAGGGTTTTCGCTTGCTAACGGAATTGGTTTTAGTCCGGATGATTCAGTGATGTATTTGTCTGATTCGATTCAACGGACTGTGTTTGTGTTTGATTTCGATCTGGAGCAAGGTTTGATTCGAAACAGAAGACCGCTATTTACCATCGAAGAGAAGGATGGTTATCCGGATGGATTGACGGTTGATGCGGAAGGATTTATTTGGCTCTGTCATTGGGATGGTTGGAAAGTGACGCGTCATGCGCCTGATGGGCGGTTGGTCGATACGGTAAAGACTCCGGTTCCGCGACCGACTAGTTGCGCATTCGGTGGCGCAGATTTTTCTACGTTGTATATCACTTCAGCGATCATGGATTTGACTGAGGAACAATTGGCCGCGGCGCCGCAGTCAGGTGATTTGTTTGCCGTGCAGCCTGGAGTGCGGGGCGTGCCGGAGTTTGAGTTTATTCAGAAGGGATAACGGGTCTTATCTGGCTACGCCTGATTAACGCCTTTTGGCTTTTCCGATTCGTTTAGTCGGAATGAAAGCACAAAACAAAAGTTCAATTGAAAAACAACTGGTACTGCTATTAGTATCAGTCCTTCTATTGCAATCGACCAGAAAACAACGATAGCCACCAAGTCCGCGAATCGTCGATCCGCCGGGCGCTCGATTGACTGAGTTAAGCGACCAACGAGCACGATTCCGGGAAGCGTCCTACCACTTGATTTTAATACCTATGCCTCGCTGCAGGCTGCCGGGAACCTTCTGGCTATTGACGCCATGGGGGTTTGGATATATACTGGAATTATGGATAAAGAATTCCAGAATAGGTTGATGGGGATTCAAGCGAAGAAAGCCCACGGAGGGCAGGATAATGATAATTACAACAGCGACAACAGTGAAAGAAATTTTGGACCAACGTCCCGACGCGGTCGATGTGTTCGAAAAACATGGAGTCAACGTTCCGACCGAATGCGATGAATGCATTCTCGAAACTGAACTCGAACTATGCGACAGCATGTGTCATATCGACGACATCGATGCTTTGATCGTTGATTTGCAGAAGTTGTTCGACGAATAGGTGTCGTGATGTTTTCGCAAAGCGTTGATTATGCCCTCAGGGCGACGGTTTGTTTGGCGATGAATCCGGGCAAGGTATTGACGACCGAATTCATCGCTCTGACCACTAAAGTGCCGGCGCCTTATTTAGCCAAGATAATAAAGTCGCTCAGCCGAGTTGGTATCATTGCGTCGCAAAGAGGCGTCAAGGGCGGTTCTCGCCTGGCAAAATCAGCGAATGATATTTCAGTTCTCGACGTAATGAACGCGGTTGATCCGATGAAGCGAATTGATTATTGCCCGTTGAATCTGCCGAATCATGGTATCAATCTTTGCCCGATGCATCATAAACTAAACGATGCAATCACCGTTGTGGAGCGCGTCTTATCTGAGTCCAGTATTCAACAACTGATCTCGGAAAAGACGCAGTCGATTCCAATGTGTGGCGAAAGTCTGCACTCGATTTAGTAGCGAACAATCTGCCGTTGTAGCGAAAGGAGTTTATTCATGGGAAGCAATTTAGAACTAAACGACACCCTGCTGATCACGGCAGAGCAAGGCTTCCCGACGGACTTGTTGAAGCGCGACGATCATGTTAAAAAGCCTGTTCGATTTGAAGACATTGCGAATAGAACATTCAAATTCTGCGAGAAAGATGGCGCGCGAATTTTCCACCTCGATCCGGTTCGTGTTTACCTTGTTGAAAACGTCGATGGAAAGTGGATCTTCTGGGGCAAAGCCTTTGTGCTCAGCCAGGCCATTGAGAAAAAACTTGAAAAAGATGGTTCATGGAAAATTGGTAATTGGGTCACCTCGGGTACCTTCAAAATTACAGATTTGTTCGAACCGGACTATCAGGAGGCCTTCTCGCGCCGCGAGTGTCCTCCAGGCAAGAGTTATTTCTAGTGCAGTTCCGTGTGGCGCGGTGATTGGGATGTTGCTGATGATTCGGCGCTGACGTAAACGCTATTTCTGTTTACTTCGATCTTGGGCCGGGCTCTTGTTCGGAATGCCGTTCAGTTTTTTCGTAGTTGATTGGAAGAGAAAATCTGGTGACTTTAATAAGTCTTTGTAAGTGCCGAAACCCACACTGCTAGCCATTACATCGTTTCGCTTTTTCGTTTCAGTATAGTCGCTCGGTCGGGTGAAGACCGAATGCGGAACAGTAATTTCTTTGATTGACTTAGTTTGGAAAAACTTGTTGATTTCAGGTACTTTGTCGCGATCGACTTCGTTGAACATATCTGCGTTCGTCACAAATTGATGCCATTTTAGCGGAATTCCGAGTAGTGGCATGCTGCCACTAAATGCGCAAATTTGTTTCAGAACGGCATCATCGAGTTTTGGTCCTTTTAAAACCAAATACTTGCACCAACTTTTTTTCGGTGTGTGTTTTGCGTAAAGCAAAGCCGGCCGTCCCATGAAAGTTGCTGCGACGGGCGGCTCCCAGGGCTGCTCTGCGAATTCACTGGTTGTATCGAGCACTATTTTTAGTGAGCCGATTTTGTCCACCGACTTGTTTGCTGAGATTCGATAATACAATTTCTTTTCCGGATTGCACCAGGCGACTTCTTTGAACGGCGCTTCGGAAATTATCACTACTCCCGTGTTTAAGTTCTCCAAACGCATGCCGTCTTTCGAAACCAAAATTCGTTGAGGTCCGCCCATCGTGTGAGTTTGCATCAACTCCAGAGCTGATTGCATTTTTGCTGGTGATGTTGGCTTGGTTGTTGAACTTCGTTTTGCCGCTGGTGATGCGGATTTCGGCGCTGTTGCAAATACAGGAGAACCCAGCGCATTCAACAGTCCTGATGCGATGATCAGCGTTACTAGCAAATTTTTCTTCGAGCCATTCATCATGAACAGTTGCTCGCCATCGCTAGATTTTATTCTACCTTATTCGCATTGGCGCGCGTTTGAGTTTCGACAGGAGATTTCTTGTCCAGGTTGGTCAGAGCCTCGTACAAAATTTTCATGTGCTCTGCAGGCGGCGCGGCCAGGATAGAGCGCTTCAGCAATTTCCGGGCTTTGTCCTGATTTCCCATTTGTATGTGCAAATCAAATAGGTGCTTTATGACGATTAAATTTAATGGCTGCTGACTAATGGTCTGTTGATATAAATCCGCGGCCTTCTGCAAGTCTCCGCTTTGTTCGCTGGCTAATCCTTGCGTGAATGGAGTTCCAGCATTTGTCGCAGCTGCGGTACTCGGAACTGCGTTTTTATCGTTCTCGGGTGACTCGGCACTTTGCGTCATGGATGATTGTTTTTTCTCAGAAAGGTGTTGTGCCTGCGACAACATCTCTTTCGCCTCATCCCAGTCGCCATTAGCCTTTCGTTCGATCAAACATAGGGCCAAATAATTAAACGCTGATTCGTGAGTTGGATCGTCTTTGATTGCTTTGCGGTGCAGAGAAATCGCCGACTCGAGATCTCCAAGCTGTTGATACTTAAGCGCGAGGTCAAAACCGGATGATTTCGACCTGAGGAAGTTCTTTCGCAATTTCTCATCTGGTTTTAAATCGACTATTTCTTCGGGTTTCTTCTCGATTATTTCTTTTGGCTTATCGACTACTGCTCCTGGCTCACTGTCGACTAATATTTTTGGTTTATCGACTACTGCTTCTGGTTCGCTATCTCCTAATATTTTTGGTTTATCGAGTACTGCTTCGGGTTCGCTATCAACTATTTTTTTTGGTTTATCGAGTACTGTGTCTGGTTCACTGTCGACTAATATTTTTGGTTTGTCGAGCACTGCTTCTGGCTCACTGTCGCCTATTTCTCTTGGTCTATCGAGTAATTGTTGTAGTACACTGTCGATTGTTTCTCTCGGTTTATCGACTACTCCAGCTGGTTCAAGGTCGACTTCTTCCAGCTCTGGCCCAGGACCCGGGATAAAACCTTCTGCCAAATAAATTGATCTATTCAAGCCCGTAGATTGTGTTGCAGTGCTGAATCCATTCAGTGAATGTGTTTGATGCTCGGCTGGTTGTTGGATGACAAACTCGTGAGTGGCATAAGCGAATGCGCTTGTATCCGTGAGGCAGAAAGCTAATGCGCTGCCAACGATTGCCGCAATCCAGCGAGCACCGTTTTTAGTACACGGCACAGTTACGCGGATGTCATCGAGGTGTGCCGGTCTTTCGATCGAGCTCATGAAAACGCCTGCTAATAATATTTATCGCATAAGAGAATAACATCGATTTATTCTTGAACTCTTGTAATTAAACAAATGCTATGTCAATTTAACCGGATACGGCGTCGATTGGTTGTTGATGAAATGAAAAAAAGTCTTTTTGTTTTGATCTCATGCTTGATTCCTGCAAGTTTTGCTTGCCGGACGAATGCCGTGGAAGGTTACTGGATGAGCCCGCCGTTAAGCGGTTATGGTCATGTCATCACGGATCCGAAGGACAACTTCCTGAATCCCGATGTCAAAACGGATTACACATCCACAATCGATGGTGTCACTGCGATGATGACTGTCATCAATTCTGCCTTCACGACCGACGGTTGCCGCACTGCACAATCGAAGTGTGCTGCGACTCTGAAAATCTTCAAGAAGAATGTTTTGCTGATGACGAAAAACTATTCGGGATTTCAGTATCTCTCGGGACCTAGTCTGGCTGCTAATCTTCGAGGTACCCCACCAACAGTTACTGTCGATGTCGTGGATCCGCGCGAAGAATATCACAACTACAATTTTGTGAAAAAGACTGGTAAGTACAATGAAACGATTGACGGTCCTGAGCCCGCTGTTGATGAAAACAGAGCGGAACCGCCTATCTTCGCTGTGCGAGTGGCCAGTCACGGCGACGTTAGCGCCGAGATGAAATGGAACGCGATGTGGGGCAACCTCAACAATGGTGGCAAATCATTCGATCTCAAAATCAAACAAGGCGCAAATGTTGTTTGGTCTGGTGCTCTGCCTCTTGAGGTGCCATCGCGCGATAGCGAACGTTCTATCGAAGCTTTTGGTCCGATAGTTCTGCCGCTGGATGATGTAAAACGCGAATGTGTCTTGGCGCGTTTTTCAGTTCCAATCAAAGAAAACGGCGTGGAAAATCTAACGACTGTGGATTTTGTTTTCTACAGCGATGGTGGGAAGGAATTCAGATCCTTTAAACAAACTTGGAATGGAACACCACCACACCTGGCTGACCATGACAGAGATGGAAAGGTCGAGTTTATAACTCAGGATTATGAATTTGCGAAGAAACTCTGGTTAGCAAAAGACTCGCCTTTGAAAAGTGGAACGGGCGGTCCGATGCAGATCTGGCGTTGGAACAAAAATCGTTTTGACAACGTTACGAAGCAATTGCCGAATGAACTAAAACGCCATGCCGCGTCGTCGCTCAAGCAGTTTAAATCTGAACCCGATCATCCGGAATGCTACTTGCTTGGCTATGTTGGCGACTTGTGTTTATTAGGCGAGAAAAAGAATGCTCTAAACGTTTTGGATCAAATGGCGACACCAAATACGGTGAAGATGAAGTCCGAGATAATCGAGCAACTGACAGCCAACGGATACTTTTTGCTTGATCGAGCTAGCAGATCAAGGATCGAATAACGGTTCTGAAGTCGGCATGGCATGATCGTGCCTGACAATAAAATCAAGTGCGCTGAAAAAGCTGCGCAATTAGCTAATTAGATAGTGCTGCGTCGGCATCTCATGAAAGAAACAACCAAAATTGACAGTAATTCAGGCTTCAGTAAGAGCCTGAGGCTGGCATTGGCACTTGTTCTCACTATATTCACGTCGGGGATTACTCCAGCTTGGTCGCAAGAGCAAAGCCAGTCAAATCAAAACTTTCAACAACGCGCGCCTCTGCAAGGTGGCGTAGACCTCAACGCAGTTCAAGGCGATGCGCAGGATACGGCTCTGCAAGGTGGTGCCCAAAATACGATTTTGCAAGGCGGCGCTGGCGACTGGGGCGGTCAACCGAGTGCGCAGCAAGGCATGATGGACCAAACGCAGCCTCTGATGGGTGGCGCGTCGGGAAATGCTCCGCTCAACGGAAGTGCTTCTGAAGATCCCGATGACAGCCCCGAGCTTTCAATCGAATGGGATCGTTGGCGCAATACGCTTATGCAAACCATTCAGTCAGGCGTGCTGGCGAATATCAACGTTCACAATGACACCCATTTCGTTTGGGACCAGAGAACGCAGATGATGCAGAGCCGCTATCCAAACGGAACTTCAGCATGGTATGCCTTGAATGTTTTGCCCAATCGCAAAATTATCAACATTCGGCTTACTCAAATTTCCCAGTTTCCAACTTACGATCAAGCTGTCTTTCAAGCAATAAATAGTTTGCAAGGAAACAAAATCCTCAACTATCCTCGCGGTTCGAAACGTCGAATCGTCGCACAGGAAGGCAATGTTAGTACATCGCCACAAAGCAGTTTCACCAACTACAACTTCGGCGACGTAGAACGTCAACGATGAATTGCAGGACTCGAGCCGTTCTGCGTCAAGCATGCACATGATCCAGGCGTCGTTCAATTCGTCCTGCTTCAATCAGGCAAAGACTGACGAGCATCGTCAGCACTGTCTCGTTCAGTCTCAGCAATCACAAGATGGCACTGTTCAAGTGGCAACGTTTCAATTCTGCAACGATTTATCGAGTCAGTCGCAGGCGGTCAAAGTCACACGGAGCCCTGGATTACCATAGTCCCGATGGATCTATCAGACACGGTTGCCACTCAGGAGCGGTGCATTGCGAAAAATTGGGCATACTAATGATTGGTCTCCCTGTTAATCCAAGAATCTGAGAAACAATCGTTTGGTTCCAGAGTTTTGCGGAGCATGAAAAATGGCACAAACAGCCGAAAGTTTAACTAAGGCACCAGTGGTTGCGATCGAATGGAATCCCGTTAACTGGTTCGCGGCGACATGGCGCGACAACGAGCCATTAATTAAACAGCCACCACGCCGATTCGACGTTGCCGAAGCAACCAACAACGTAGACAATTACGTTGTGAATTGGTTGAGCGCACCTTGCGACATGAGCCTGAGCAAGGACGAGGCGATGTTCTGGTTCTCGAGCTGCTTTGGTCAAGGCATGGGCGATTTTACGATGCTGATCGAACTGACATCGATTTTGCAAGGCAAAGACACAATCGATTTGGATACGATGAAATCATTGTTGGGCAGAACGCGATTTCAAAAAGATCGCGCGCATGGCTTGGTGCCGATCCAGGTGCTGGATAAGCTGATGACCAGCGAAGATCTGGTCAAGCTGTTCTGCGAAATGCCTGCCATGATTCCAATCCACACACAATATCGCAAATACATTTTGCCTTTCCTCAGCGCAGAACAAAAACAATCGGTGCAAAAGGAACTGAGAATTTGCCTCGAGAAATCATCGTGGGAAAGCAGTCACAACTTCGCGTACTATCTGGCTGCCGCACTTGGTTTGCATGATGTCACCCTGGAGCTCGTGAAGAGCTGGGCGGACAATTACAAACAGAGCGAACAGACGCGCGATAAAAATCTGCACCTGATCGTTTTTGGATTGGGAAGCGCCGATTTAGTCAGCAAACATTTTCATCGTCTCAAACTGCAACTAACCGATCACGAACAAGTGATCTCCTGGATCGCCCACACTGAAGACACCGAGCTGGAAACCATTTATCGCTCACTCGAAAAGGCACCATTCGGAACGGATGAGGCGAGCATGATCAAAGTGGTTAACGCAGTCCGATCTGTTAAAACCGCCGAGTTCATGTTCGATCTTTATTTGAATGACGTGCGCTTCAAATCGATCGCCTCTGAGTGGTTACAAACCAATATGAGGGAAACGGTCGAGGCGATGGTCGGCATATCCAGCCGCAGCGGCGAGAAAGCAGACCAGGCCCTGGCATATCTGCAAACTATTCGAAACAACTTGGGCGACGCCGTGATCCGCGAACTGGCATCAGACATGCCACCAAAAGCGGTGAAACGACTGAACAAGAAAATTCTGCAGCAGGCTAAATAGCCGGCTTTTTCAAAATCACTCGCCTTCGGGAATAAATTTCTGCGACAAGTCAGGAGTGATACCATTTCTGATTTTGTTAGCCCAGGCCGCGATGCAATCAGACTTCCAAAATATACCTACTCTGAAGAAAAACTCGAAAATAATTTCTTTCTCGCCGGCGTTCAGCAACTCTTGAGCCAGAGCCATATCGGGTCCGAAGGAATTTAGTTGAGGCGAGCCAGGAATAGCCACCGACTTCAACAAATGTTCTTTCGCTAACTCTACATTTCCTTCGCGCAGTGCTATTCTGCCAAGCGCTGTATGCGCCTCGTAGACGGAGTTGCTGTAGTTACGATTGGCAAGATGTTGGTCGATCAAGTCCAAAAGTCTGTCGGCATACAATTTCGCTTTTTCGAGTTCACCACAGTTGATGGCACACTGAGGCAAATCGGTAAGTGTATACAATGCAATCGCTTCAGTCTTCGCAAGCGAGTATGCATGCTCTCGTTCCGCAAAGGCCGCTGCGGCTCTCGCTAAGCTCGCTTCATCAAGCGGTTGCAGATTTTTATGCCCGCCAGATGGTTGTTCACTTTGAGCGCCTTCCTTTTTTCGCACCGGTGGCAACTCGTACAGTTGAGCTAACAAGCCCGACCAATGTGCGTTTTCGGGATCCAATTCCTTGCACTGTTTTAAAAATTTCTCTGCAAAATCTCGGTCTTCGAGAAAAAGATACGAAGCTGCGTTTTCTAAAATCAACAAGTTACGTGGTTGTTTCTCAACTTGATCAAGCCAAAGTTTTTTGCCTTCGTCATACGCGGCTTGACCATCCACACTCGAGATCAAATGCCCATAGGGACAACCTGTGAACGAGTCCTCCGGTAACGTTTTGATAAACCAGAGAACATGATCTCGCAGATTCGATGAGTGCTCGCGAATGTCGAACCGACTGTTAAAGTAATATCCAATCAGTTTAGCTCTAACACCATGCGCGTCCGCGTCCAGCTTGAGTTGCTCTTCTAATGCCTGCACCGCAGATGGTGTCAGCTCCGCACCGTCGAGCGCCTCGTTTATGTAATCCACTTGATCCACTTGCACAAGTTCACTCACAACAGTTAAAAATTTGCTACCGAACGTCATCACTATAGTATCAATGAATGCCAGGTATGCGAAAATGTTTTCGCTTGCAAAGGTGCGAGCGTCCACGTATCGCATGCTCAGAACAGCACAGATGGCGTCTGACTGCTCGCAGTGCCTGCAATACGTCAAGAGGAAATCTCCGTGATCTCAGCCCGCGCTCACCGAAAAATCCGACTTCTATTCCTGTCAACACTTGCATCGTTGTGCATTTGCTCACCACTGTACGCCGCGCAAAAGCAAAAACAGATGATGAAAATCGGCGACGAAATCGTCAGTCTTGAAGCTGGTCATTCCTTCGTCAAAGCGCAAGAGCTGATTTCAAACAAACAATACGATCAAGCGGCGTCCCTTTTAAAATCCTTTTTGGAAATGGAACCGAACAGCGCATCGGCGCACTACAAGTACGGCTTCGTGCTGTTGCAACTTGGCAAAGACAAGGAGACTTTAGAGCAGGCGAAAAAATGTGTAGAGCTGGCGCCGAAATTTGTCGGTGGCTGGTCGCTGCTAGGCGAGGCATCATTGAATCTCGATCTTCGCGATCAGGCAAAGGAAGCGTATCAAAAAGCGCTTGCCTTGCAACCAACGGGTGAGAATGCCGACATTATTCGAGAACACCTTGACGAACTCGATGGCAAGCAACAGGACAGCCCAATGGTAGTTCTCACGGCAGATCCGGCGGTCGCAGAACAAAACCGTCTCAACATGAAAGTCAATCAGGCCCTGGCATTATGCAAAAGTGCAACAGATCATTTTGCGCAAAAACAATTTGAAGTTGGCATGCAAGAAGTTCGCAACGCATTAAAAATCGCGCCGGACTCGGATAGGATCAAAGAGAATTTTGTCGTTTGTTTAAACAACTATGCTGCCGATTGCGTTCAGAAAAATAAATTTCCACAAGCGGAATCGCTGATGAAAGAAGCAATCGCCATTCAGAAACAGGGTGGCATCACAACGCAAAGTAGTATGACTACATTGAAGAACTATGCCGCATTGCTAAATTTTCTTGGGCGCACGGATGAAGCCAAAGCTATCGAAGCGCGTCTGAAATAAATTCGTCTGGTTGCAACGCGATGATTCGTGCCAGGAGGGACCCTATCCATCAAGAATCAATCAAACAGATGGATAATCAACTCAATTATTGCTACTTGAGGGACCTTCGAATACGTCCCGAATAAGTTGCTTTCGTTGTTCCAGTGGTGCATCAGTGGCTGATTTTTTGTAATATTCGGGCTCAAAATACCACTCCGTTTCAAAGTCGGAAAAGACACCACGCGCCGGACCGTCCGCCAAACAGACCTTAAATTCCTCTACTCTAAATCTCGCTGATAGTTTGTTCTCAGCCAATTTATCTATGCCTGGACATTGGCGAAGATCGAGAAACCAAATATCTTTGAGCGCGAGAACGCTGCGCAGTCCTCTGTAAGTGAGCGGATTCCTAGACAAATCCAGCATAGAAATTTTTTGATTGAATGATAGTGGCATTTTATCGTCGGACAGGTCTAAATCATCGATCCCGTAAAAAACCAAGGTCGGGTGCGGTTTTAACTTATCGATTCCAACCGTTGTGACTTTGGTGCTACCGATTCTCACTGAAATTAGTTTCTCCAATTTCAAAATCTGATCTATTCCAGCGTCGGTTATATGGGGCGAATTGGATACATACAATAAAATCAGATTAGAGAGTTTTGAAATTTCCTTGAGATCTTCGTCGCTTACATTGGTATCTCTCAGAGACAAAATCTTCAAGGATTTCAATTTCGCCAGGGATCTGTAGCCTTGATGACTTATCCCTGGACAGCGCTCCATCAACAGAGTCTGTAATCCCTCTATCTTTAAAATTGATTCGAGTCCTCTGTCGGTGATCTTGGTGTCTCGCAGGTCCAAGCTTACTAAAGGAAGGTCTACAAGGTGCGTAAGCTGTCCATCCGTTATCGATGAGCCTGCCAAATCCAAACGCTTACAATCGAGTTGCGGCAAAAATATCAACTGCTCGTCAGTTACCGTACCTTCCAGGTCAATCCATTCCCAATTTCGCACCCAGCGCTTCTGCACATTATGTTTTCGCCTGGACAGAAACAGCTTGTCGCTTTTCGCTTGCTGCGTTTCTAACAAATTGTCACTCTGAGACATCACATACCCGATACCGCCGACAAGCGCCACAATGAGCACCACGCATAGTGCCACGGCGGCATGCAATTGCCAACTCGATCGTCTGAGCGAGTTCGGCGCCTCGACGTCTTCCGAAGACGTGATACCAGCTTCTACAATCAGATAGCGAACGGATTCGGCAAGTTCATCCACAGTTTGAAAACGCTCATCCGGATCTTTCTCCAGAGCCCTTGCCACCACTTCTTCTATTTCGTCTGAAAACTCGAACTTTTCATTTCCCTCGCTCAGGCTGGGGGCGGCGTCATAGATTTGCGCGTTGACGACCTCGACCGAAGTGGAGCCGCGAAATGGTGCCCTGCCAGTCAAACTTTTGTACATCAAACAACCGAGCGAATAGATATCGCTTCGCTGATCGACAGTTTGTCCGAGTGCTTGTTCCGGGCTCAGGAAACTCGGCGTGCCGATCATAGCACCAGCCCCGGTGAGCGATCCTTCCGCATCGTCCAACATTTTGGCAATACCAAAATCGATAATTTTCACTTCGAGTTTTCCGTTTTTCAACTCGCGCAACAAAACATTTCCTGGTTTAAGATCCCGGTGCAGGATGTGCCTTTCATGCGCATAAGCAATCGCGCTGCAAATCTGCTGGAACACATCGTATGCCATCTGCGTTGGCAACGGTCCTTTGCGTTTGATGAGTTCGTCCAACGACTCGCCTTTGATGTACTCCATCGCCAGGACCGGAACATTCCCTTCAGCCATGAAGAAGTCGTAGACTTCGATTATGTTTTTATGCTTGAGGTGACAAATTGCTTTCGCTTCGCGCTGCAAACGAATCACATATTGTTCATTGGATTGCGACTTCAAAAGCTTGATGGCAATCACTCGTTTCAGCACCAGATCTTTGGCAGTATAAACTGTACTCAGCCCACCAGAGCCAATTTCCGAAAGAATCTCATAACGCTCGACTAAAACCTGCTTCTCGCGAAAGCCGGAATGAGAATCTCTCTGAGAATCAAGATTTGTCATATCATGGATTCTTTCCAGCCAAAACGGCGGCAGCATCAGCGTTTCGATTGAGCTGTTTCAAGACATCCGAGTAATATTTGCGAACAGTTGCCTGATCTCCTGGTTTATTTATTTTGGTAAAAGTCGCTAGCGCTTTTTTATAAAAAACGGCTGCCTCAGCCAGTTTCCCTGTCATATAGAAAAGTGTTGCGTGATTAGAATACGCCTGCGCGAGTGGGGCTTTGGCCTGCTCAAATGTGGGAAAGTCTTTGCGAATCGTTTCAAATTTCGTGATTACTGGAAGAAAATTGCGCTCACCATTCGCCGCCAAAGTTTGCTTGTTCAATTCAGCTGTAGCTTCGTTGTACAGCTGGTTTGGCGACCCGGTGACTTTGACATCGGTTTGATAAAGATGCGCCAAAGTGGCAACATCGCGCGGCGTTATCGTTTTCTCGTAATAATCAAAAGTCATGGTGGCGTACATGATGTCATTTGGACTGACACTGTGTCCGCCCAACCCGAGTGCATGCCCAAGTTCGTGCAAGCCAACCCAGTGTACAAAGGGATCTCCGAGTGGCAGCGCCTCGTTACCGTCGGAGATTAATATCATGATAATTGCATGTGTGATTCCTTTTGCGCCCAGACGAGTCCGACAGTCACCAGCTTCTCCTTTCGTGGACACGGCATTTTCATCGTTAGTCCATCGCACTTCAATGTCAGCAGCAGCAGCGTCATTCACCAGAACAAATGAAACCACATTGTTCGAGCTTGTTTGCCACACATTCAAGGCATTTTCGATTTGTTTGGAAAAACTTTCTTTGTAATTCTTCGCTGGATCACCTTTCGAAATAAACACTTTCAATGGAAACATTTGCGCGTCCCACTTTCGCACGCCGTCATGCACTGCCGAAACGTAGTAATCAGAATGATTAGCAGCGTCTGTGCTACTCGCGTTTTGTAACTTCGTGTTTTTCAAAATCGCAAGAATTGGTTTGACTTGACTAACGTGGGCGTCCTTCGGAAAGCGCTTCAGATAAGTCTCAAACGTTTCGATTGCTTCTGGAATCCTTGCCGTGCATTGATAAACGCCAGCAAGATTTACCCAGGCCATCGGAATGCTCGGATCGAGCTTGATTGACTCTTTGAGGCGGATCAGGGCTTCATCGTACTGTCCGGCGCTTTCGAGAGCGAAACCTAAATTCACAAGAATCACCGGGCTGTCCGGTGCAAGTTTTAGTGCCTCTCGCAACTTCGGAATCGCATCGTCTGGTTTATTTTCGGCAAGTGATTTTCGGCCTTCGTCGAGCAAGGTATTGATTTTAGCTGCCTCTTCGACGGTAAAGGCAAATGATGTTTGCACTGAGAACAGAAACAAAATCACGGCAGTGAGCGCAGAAGTAACAAGTCGCCAATTCGTATGCATAGTAGGCGTATTGGTGTTCGCATTAGGGTTTGTTATCGTGTTTGTATTCACCTTCATCTTCGCGCTCATGTTCGAATCCGAAAAAATTGCATTAATAAATAAGGCCACCTACTCATGTGTGCACCATCATCGGCTACGTTAAACGTGGCATTGGTTAGACCCACCAGACGACGCCAGGTGCTACAAATCATTGCTCTGACGAATTATTGGTCTCTTGTCCTGCACTTCCGAACGGACAATCCGTCGGCAGGACGAACATGCGAGTCGCTCTTCTGAGGGTTGTGGTTCAACACTCGTCTCAGCCTCTAACGACAAGGCGCTTAGCTAAATCGAATATAGACGCCCAAACAATTGCGAAGAACATTCCAGCGGACCCAGCTCCTAATCCCATAATAAGAAAACCCTGCAAGCCACTTAGAAAAAGATTGGAATGTGCGATGTCGAACTTTACGCAGACAATTAGCAGGAAGCCGGCGAAACTGCCAACGGTGAAAGTGACTATCCAAAATCCCGCGAATAGGGCGAGATGGCGCATAACAAACTCGGCGATTTTGGATTTTTTTAGAATAAAACCGAGCTTGAGAAATGATAGAAAACAAATCAGCGAGAACATCGAAGTTAATATTCCGAAACCGAGACCAAAAGCCAGTAAAGCAAAGCTTATTCCGGCATTCAATAAAATCTGAGGAAGCAACGGTAGCGCACTGACCGGATAGTTTTGCCACATCACCATATTGAACAAAATCGGCACCAATACGAACGCCAACGCTATTCGCGGATAGCGCTGACAGAGTCCGATCATTTGGATTTTCTCGCGTTCAATGTTTTCAACTGGGTGCTAGTTTCGGCTGCAGATTGACCATGGCTCGCGGATTGCCAACTCTTAAACTTTCATCGCGCGCTGCTCATAATTTATACCCGGCCACTTTCACTTTATCGCCCTCAAGATGTGATTCGTTCCAAACCAGTACCATCCACAAGGCAGACCATTCTCAGAGCCAGGAAGCACCATTCGTTCTGACTTCATTCTTTATTCGTTCAGACCTCTTTCTTGCTATTCGTTCAGACACCATTCCTGCTATTTGCTCTGACCCTGTTCTTGCAATCCGATCTGACCTCGCTTTTGTCTGGCCTCATTCTTTATTCGTCAGACATTATTCTTTAATTGTTTATATAGGTTCCCTTCCTTCGATAATGGGAAGAAAGCGGTTATGGCACCATCATTTTGGCCAACGCCACAAGACTACAACGAAGCAATTCAAAATCCGTCCGTTAGCATTGCGGACAAAGATTTGTCGCACGGTGTGGTTGAAACCAACGCGTTGGGTCTGCCGAAATCGATGACTGGAGCGTTTGCTTCGGTCTATAAGATTTGGGCTGGAGATAAAGCTTGGGCGGTCAGGTGTTTTCTTTCCAATCGGTCAGAACAGCAAGAGCGATATCGCCACATCAGTGAGTTCGTTCTGATGGACGACCTCGAATGCACGGTTGATTTTCACTACGTTGAGAACGGTATTAAGATCCGCGGCGAATGGTTTCCGATTTTGAAGATGCCCTGGGTGGACGGCGATACGCTTGACCGCTATGTTTTGAAAAACTATCAGAACACGGAACTGATGAAGAGTCTTCTGAGTGATTTTCATAAGATGATGGCGGATCTGACACGCGCGCAAATCAGTCATGGTGACCTTCAACATGGAAACATTTTGATGTCACCGCAAGGTCTGCGGCTGGTGGATTACGATGCGCTCTATGTTCCGGCATTGAAAGGCAAAAAAAGTTTAGAAGTCGGACATCCGAGCTTTCAGCATCCTGAGCGGCGCGCGAAACATTACGACAAGGACGTTGATAATTTTTCAGCGTGGTTGATTCACACTGCGATCCTTTCGATCGCGATCGACCCTGACCTCTATACCAAGTATTGCAACGGCGATGACAACTTACTTTTCCGAAGGACGGACCTGGCAAAACCCGATGATTCCGAGGTCTTTGCGACTCTGTTAACGCACTCATCGAGTCACATTCGATCCGCTAACACATTAATTAGTTCACACTGAAAAACGTGCTTGAAGATCGTCCTCAACAGATCTTGTCAATAGACAGGCTCGCTTGGAATTTTCAAGATGCCACCACTTGTGGTGCCCAAATGAAAAGATTGAAAGAATGGGACATGGAACGTT
>Ga0163151_10000297_pt1 | contig 88739 bp, 92 predicted proteins | sample OliLakLV19MP5IB2_FD_145596 | JGI IMG/M metagenome (GOLD analysis project Ga0163151, IMG submission 145596) | Freshwater microbial mat bacterial communities from Lake Vanda, McMurdo Dry Valleys, Antarctica - Oligotrophic Lake LV.19.MP5.IB-2 | ecosystem: Environmental > Aquatic > Freshwater >...
CCGGCGATTGTAGGGCTAAGTGCCTATGTTTGAGCAACCTGCGGCCAGCCAGTAATCCGGAGACGGGGATGCAGGCCACCGAGGGCTACCGGTAACTTGTAAACTCCCGCTAGCCCTATCCGCGCCACCGCTCCGCCGCACAGCCTCGCCAAGTCGCTCTCCGCCGGCAGCGTTGCCCCAGGCGCGACCGAATCCTCCGGCACACCCAAAACCACGCTTGTCTCAGGGTCCGCCGTCAGAATCGTCACGCTGCCGTCCTCGTTCTTTCGAGCGCTTAACCGGCACATACATGCCGTCCGCTTGTCTGCTCCGCCAGCGGGCATTCTAGCCTTTCATCAAATCCATATCGGATTCGCTTAGGAACTAGAATAGTCGGAATGAAACCGGAAATAAACCGTCGCCAGTTTTTGGCCGCCGCCGCCGCTTCTTCCCTCCCCGCCCAATCCCGCCGTCCGAACATCATCGTCATCCTTACCGACGATCACGGCTCTGGCGATCTCTCCTGCTACGGCTCCCAGGAAATCCGCACGCCCCAAATCGATTCCATCGCCCGCGACGGCGTCTTGTTTACTAACTGGTACGCCAACGCCGCCATGTGCGCCCCCTCCCGCGCCGGCCTTATGACCGGACGCCACCCCATCCGCGCCGGCGTTCCCACCAACGGACCTCACCTAACCGCTAGCCAGATGACCATCGCCGCTCTGCTCAAAAATCACGGCTATGCCACCGCCGCCATCGGCAAGTGGCATCTCGGCGTCGCCGCCTCCCACGGCCCGCTCGACCATGGCTTCCAATCTTTCTACGGTTTCCACGCCGGTTGCGTCGATTTCTACTCCCACCGCTATTACTGGGGCGATCCCAAGACCGTTAACTTCCACGACCTCTATCGCGACCGCGAGGAAATATTCGAGGACGGCCAGTACCTCACCGAACGCCTCACCGCCGAAGCCCTGCAGTTCATCCGCCGCGCACAACGCCAACCATTCTTCCTGTATCTTGCCTACAACGCGCCGCACTATCCGATGCACGCACCTCAGAAATACATCGAACGGTTTAATCACTTGCCGCTCGAACGCCGCATCTACGCCGCCATGATCGCCGCCGTCGATGACGGCATCGGCGAAATCCGCGGGCTGCTCCGCACTCTGCAACTAACCAACGACACGCTCATTCTCTTTACCGCCGATAACGGCGCCACCACCGAACCCCGCGCCGGCCTGAACGGCCAGCCCGCCACGGCTGGATACAATCGCGGTTTCCGAGGCTTCAAGTTCAGCCTCTTCGATGGCGGCGTCCACGTCCCCGCCGTCATGGCCTGGCCCGGCCGCATCCCCGCCGGCCGCAAAACGTCCCAAATCGCCGCCCACTACGATCTCGCGCCAACCCTTCTTGCCGCCGCCGGCATTCCGGAAATGCCCGCGGATCACTTCGATGGAACCAGCCTCTGGCCGGCAATTACGAAAGGCGAGGTGATGACGCGCCCGCCTCTCCACTGGCAGAACGGTCCGCAACTGGCCATTCGCAAAGGCGAATGGAAGCTCACTCTCAACGGATACGAAGCCAATGGCGGCCCCGATTCCCGCAAACCGAAAATTGGCGAAGACGCCATTTTCCTGGCGAATCTCGAACAGGATCCCGGCGAAAAGAAGAATGTCCGCAATGATTTTCCCGCCGTCGCCGGAGCGCTGGAGAAGGAAGCAAAAGCCTGGCTGGAAGCCGTACAGAAATCAGCGCCGAAAACCGATTAGAATAATAAGGCCATCCCATGCCAGCCCGGTCACTGAAAACAACAACGGTCCGCATCGGCCACATCTCCATCACCCTCTTGCCCGGCGAGTCGGTGAAGCGTCTTGAGCAGTTCTCGAGTGAGGTTCGCGGCAAATGGCAACCTCTGAACATTGTCGAGGAGTTCGATTGCGATACTATCGTCCACGCCCTGTTTAAGCTGGAGCGGTATCGGCGATTCTTCAATCAATTCGTCAGCAGCGGCATAAAAGCGGAGGACATCCGCGCGGCTGAGTCGACTTACCACGACGCCATGCGCTCCGCCGAACGCTCGCTCTCGATCGCCCGCGAGGGTCTCCGCCGCAAGCCCCCCGCCCGCGCCACGGACGACGACTTTGCCTCCATGCCCGTCCAAAGCCGCGTGCAGTAAATCGTATGGGTCTTGCGCCTCCTCTCGGCGGCCTCCTCGAATCGGCGCTTTACGTCGATGACCCCAAGCGCTCCGTCGCCTTCTATAAAAGAATATTCGGCTTCGAATGCATAGCCGAGTTCGACCGCCTCTGCGCCATGTCCGTTCCCGGCGGCGCCGTGCTCCTCCTTTTCCGCAAAGGCGGCACGCCGGACACCGACGGCGACGGCCGGCTTCACCTGGCCTTCTCCATCCCCGCCTCCGCGCTCGGCCAATGGGAAACGTGGCTGGCCGCGAACGGCCTCGAAATCGAAAGCCGCAAGAAATGGGACCGTGGCGGCGACAGCCTCTACTTCCGCGATCCGGACGGCCACTTACTCGAAGTCGCCACCCCCGGTGTCTGGCTTACTTACTAATTACCGCGCCGCAAGGGTTAGCCTCTACTTCCCGAAATAAGCTTCGTTGAGCTTATAGCCATCCTTGATGATCGCTTGCATGTCGCGGTGCGCCAACTCATTAGCGAGCGAAGCCTTAACGGAATCGAATGGCATCGGCCGGCGCTCTTCGACACGCAGGATGTGGAAGCCGTATTCGGTCTGAACGACATCGCTCAACTTGCCGACCGGGAGCGAGAAGGCGGCGGCCTCGAAGTTGGCCCCGGTTCCGCCGCGAAGAAGGAAGCCCATTTCGCCCCCCTTTTCGCGCGAACCGGTATCGTCCGATTCTGTCTTGGCGAGAGCGGCAAAGTCAGCCCCGGCGGCGAGCTTTGCCCGCAATCCAGTGGCCTTGGCGCGAGCTTCCTCTTTCGAAAGTTCGCGGAGGCCGGGCCGGGCGGCAACCTGCGAACCCTTGAAACGCACCAGCAACTGCCGCAAGCGGGGCTGGGCGAAGGCGTTTGGGCTGGACTCGTAGTGACGTTTTAGGGCCGCTTCGTCCTGCAGGTACCCTTGGCGTAGATTGACCAGAAGTTCATTTCCCAGCAACTGTTGGGTGTAATTGCGGATCTTGAGTTGAACGGCCGACGACTGTTCCAGCTTGCGGCGGCGCGCTTCGGCCTCCAAGGCGAAAGCCTTACCGAAATCCATTCCCAACGCTCTTTTTGCGGCGGGCTGCGCAAACGCGGCTTGAAACCGGGGATCGCCCTTCAGCATTAGTTCAAACTCGGCTTTAGTAATCGATAATCCGCTGGCCTCAATCACGGGCGCCGATTCAGTAACCTGGCCGTGCAGCGCAAGACATCCAAGAGCGGTCAGCAATACGGACATTCGAGAAATCATGCAAACTCCTCACGATAACAGGCGAATGGCCGGCAACCCGGGCTGCCAGCCATTTCTAAAGAGAGTCCAACCGAAAGCCGCTAGTTACAGTTCGGGAACTTAAAGGACGCAATTTTGGTCCGCCAATTGAACGATCCGTTCGCCCCAATGTATTGCGTGGTATACCAGAAAGTGCAATCGTTTGCGGGATCGATTTGCATGGTGGAATAGTCGCCCCACCGATCGAGACCGCCGGTCTGGCTCCCGGAGCCAGCTTGGACTACGACCTCCGTGCGGAGGATGTTTTTTGGGTCGGTGCGGCGGCGGCCGGCGATACGGATGCCGGGATTAATGACGGCCGAAGACGCCGAGTACCCGATGCCAATGTTGCCGAGCTTGTCGAAGGCGGCCGAACCCATCCAACGGGCCTCGGTACTCGGTGCGAATGTGCTGTTCTGATAGACAATCGGCGGGTTCGCTCCCGGGTTGCGAATCTCCCACCAGCGCAGTTGCGCGGTCGAACCGGCTGCGTTGTCCACCGCCTGCGTGAACAGGAGCGAGTCATAGGAGGTAAAGTTGCGATAAACCAGACGATACATGTGACGGCTGCCGAGCGTGTCCAGACGTTGGGTGGTGCCCAACTGCGGGACACAATTGTTCCCGTTGTCATTACAGGAGGCGAGCGTGTTCGCGCCCAGAGTAAATGCGACGAATGAGAACGGCGCTCCGCCGAAACCATCGGTAAAGGTGGAGTTGGCTGGTGTCGTGAAATTCGGCACGAACTTCGTCAACTGCATCGTATAGGGTTGGCTGGCCAGGAACGCCCAGTCCCAGGAAATGTGATAGTTCGGAGACCCCACCGGCGGCGGTGTATCGCCATCCATATCGGAAGGCAGGTAGCTGAAGCGGTTGGTGCTGTTGAAGCAAACCTGGGTCGCGGCATTCCCGGCAATCATCGCCGCACGGTCATATGCGCAGGCGCGACCGCCGGAGTAGGTGGTTCCGTTGTTGAACATGTTGTAGGTGATGTAGTAGGCATCCGGCCATAAGCCCAGCTTGCCGTAATCTGGCAGCTCGGTGCCGAAGTTGTACTGATACAGGTTGTACGCACCCAAGGCGTTGCTCGTTCTGGAAACGGCAATACACTGGGCGTTCTGGGAGTTTGTGTTATTAAATGCAAACTGCGAAAGGATCCATCGGTCGGCGATGCGGTCATATTGGACCAGAGGATCTCCGTTGTTGAAACTCCGGCAAAGACTTCCCGCCGGCAGGCCGGAAAATATCTGATCTCCAGGAATAAACCCGGGAGCCGGCAACAAAGCATTTCCGAGCTTGTCGTACACCGCAAGGTCGGTGTTCACCCACTGCACGATCTGCGTATCGCTTACGCCGAGGGTTGTGTCCGGTGGCGCTCCGGAGACGGCATAGCCCGGCGTGCCAACACCGAGCGCTTCGAAATTGGCTCCGATCGGCGCGCCCAACGGCTGAAACGTCGCCGTCTGTGTGGTCGGAGCGTTGGCGGGTACCGTTACATACGGAGCCGGCACGAAGCCGCTGGGGTTCACGGTCGCCTTCGGAATATCGTGGTTGCGGCTGACGCGAAATTCCCGGACGGGAAACGCATTCACTTGTCCGTTGCGGGCAATTTGCTCAAGGCTGGGAGAAACGCCCATCTCCCCGGGCGCGGTGACGATGGGCCCTGAGACCTGCGCCATCGACACGACGGATGCAAAGAACGAAAGGTAAATAACTCTGCGCATATTCATCTCCAATGCTATCTAGGAACTCTTAGGATCTGCGGCGGAGGAAAGCGGCGGCGGCCAAACCTCCGGCGAGAAGCACGAAGGTGCCAGGCTCGGGAATGACCCCACCCGACGTGCCATCGAGTCGAAAGGCAAGTTCGTTGCCAGAGCCAACCCAACCGTTGACGCCGTCATTATATAAAGATTCAATTCCATTACCCCCACTGGTCGTCGCCCAAAACATCTCATTGAAAGTATTGGTCGCAACCGGACCGTTGTGCAGCGCGAGCCAATAATTGCCAACCGTGAGTTGGAACGTCACGGGAATATCGAATACATACTCGGCGTAGCCGCCGACGGTGGAAGCGGCGGCGCCCGTCGGAGTCGCGGTGACCGTAGCGGTGACGCCCCCCTGTAATATTACGTCCGGTTCACTGGCCGCGTTGCTATAGATGGCCCAGTAGACACTGCCCAGGTAGTCGCTCAGAACCGCTTGAATGCTCCAGAAACGAATGTTGGAAATGTTCGATACACTGTTAATCGCGAAATCCTCGGCCACCAGGAACTCACTCATCTGCGTGCCGGAAAACTGATTCGGCGCCCCGTTGTTGTAAATCGTTGCGCTCTGCGCGACGAACGAAAAACTCAACGCCAGAGCCGCAAGCCCTGCGCGCTTCACTGTATACCCCATAAATCCTCCCGCGAATACTCAAATTAGTCCACGGTCGCGTCAAGTACCCAAACTTCGACATCAATCTACGTGGCGTGTAAACATGTTGGCACAAGTGGGTCTATCCCGCAAGGACTAATGCACCCTTACAAGGCCTCTACGGTAGGAAAGAGGTTCTAGTACGCCGATAACCTTAGTGGTTATGCCGGGGTAAATCCCGCCCGACATCCTTGTATTTAACGGCGAATTCGAGCACGGCGCCGTCACCGAGTTGACCGACGTGGGCGCGGAACAGCTCCTGCCAAGGTGTCTGGCTGGCGGGAATCGATATGGTCAGCGCCGCGCGGCGGGTGGCGATTTCTTCGTCACTGATCATGACATCGACGCGGCTTTCGTTCAGATCAATTTTGATCGGATCGCCGGTGCGAAGGATGGCGAGGTTGCCGCCGATGGCGGACTCGGGGCTTGCGTTTAGTATGGACGGGCTGGCGGAAGTGCCGCTTTGGCGGCCATCGCCCATAGTCGGGAGCAGGTCGACGCCGCGCTTGACCAAGTAATCGGGCGGAAGCATATTGACGACTTCGGCGGCGCCGGGATAGCCGACGGGGCCGACGCCACGGATGACGAGGACGCAGGTTTCGTCGATGGCGAGGGCGGGATCGTCGATGCGCTCGTGGTAGTCCTCAGGGCCTTCGAAGACGATGGCGCGCCCGGTGAAGACGTTGGTGGAGAAGAAGCGTTCCTTGAACTGTGCGCCGATGACGGAGGTCTTGACCAGGGCGCTGTCAAACAGGTTGCCGCTGACGACGAGGAAGCCCGCGTTTTCCTTGACCGGATTGGTTAGGGGACGGATGACTTCGGTATCGAGACTGTGCTTGCCGGCGTAGACTTCGCCGATCGTCTTGCCGGTGGCGGTGATGGCTTCGGTGCGGATGTGGCCGCCGGCCATCAGTTCGCCGAAGATAGCCGGGACGCCGCCCGCCAAATGGAAGGTCTCGGCGAGGAATTCGCCAGCGGGCTGGATGTTGGCGAGGAGCGGAATGTGGTGGCCGATGGTCTCCCATTCCTTGACGTGCAGTTCGACGCCGATGTGGCGGGCGATGGCAATGATATGGGGCGGGCAGTTGGTGGAGCCGCCAATGGCGGAGTTGACGACAATAGCGTTTTCAAAGGCCGCGCGAGTCAGGATTTTTGACGGCTTCAGATCCTCATGCACCATTTCCACGATGCGTTTGCCGGTGAAATAGGCCATCTGTCCGCGCTCGCGATACACCGCCGGGATAGTGGCGTTGCCGGGAAGGGACATGCCCAGCGCTTCGGTCAGCGAGTTCATGGAAGTCGCGGTGCCCATGGTGTTGCAGTGGCCGGCGCTGGGGGTGGAATTGACGACTTTGAGGATGAATTCGTTGTAGTCGATTTCGCCGGCGGCGAGCATGCGGCGGGCGTCCCAGACGGCCATGCCGCTGCCATCGAGTTTGCCCTTGTAGTAACTGTTGATCATAGGCCCGCCGTTGAGGGCGATGGCCGGAATGTTGACGGTGCAGGCGGCCATCAGGCACGATGGCGTGGTCTTATCGCAGCCAGTGGTTAGGACGACGCCATCGAGCGGATACCCGTGCAAAATCTCAACGATGCCAAGATAGGCGAGGTTCCGGTCGAGTGACGCCGTGGGGCGGCGGCAGCTTTCCGAGATGGGGTGGGTGGGGAAAACGAGCGGGACGCCGCCGGCATCGCGAATGCCATCGCGAATCCGGGTGACGAGTTCCAGGTGAATGCGGTTGCAAGGCGAAAGATCGCTGCCCGTTTGCGCAATGCCGATGATCGGTTTGCCGCAGGTAAGCTCCTCCGTCGTGAGGCCGTAGTTTTGAATGCGCTCCAGATAAACGGCCGTCATTCCCGGGTTATGCGGGTTATCAAACCAGGCGCGGCTGCGCAGCCGGCCGGTCACTTCTGCTTTAGGGTCTCGCATGTTATTATCGCTGAATTCGCGCGGTCCCGCCCTTCGAAAAATCCACCACTTGTTCGACGGTGGCCATGGTCGTGTCGCCCGGATAGGAGGTCAACAAAGCGCCATGCGCCCATCCCAACCGCACCGCCTGGACCGGTTCGGCGCCGCTCAAAATGCCGTAGAAAAGCCCGCTTGCGAAGCCGTCACCGCCGCCGACGCGGTCTAGCACATCGAGTTCGCAAAGGGGGGCTTGATGAGTTTGCCCGTTGATCCAGGCGACCGCGCTCCAGCTATGGCGATTCGTGGAATGGACTTCGCGTAGAGTGGTGGCGACGACCTTCAACTGGGGGTGCTTATCGAGCACCGTTTTCATCATCCCGAAAAAGGCGGTGGGATCGAGCTTGGAGGCGTTTTCGACGTCCTGCCCTTCCAGCCCGAGCCCTTTCTGCAGATCTTCCTCATTGCCAACCAGCACATCGCAATGGCTGACGATTTTGTTCAGCACGCTGACCGCTTTATCCCCGCCGCCGAAGATGTTCCAAAGCTTCGCGCGATAGTTCAAATCGAACGAAATTACCGCGCCCTGCTTCTTCGCTTCCTGCATCCCTTCCAGAATCACTTCGGACGTGGTGGCCGAGAGAGCGGCGAAAATGCCGCCGGAATGAAACCAGCGCACGCCGCCTTTGAACACTTCGTTCCAATCGAAATCGCCCGGCTTTAACAGGGCGGCGGCCTCATTGGAGCGGTTGTAGAAAACTACTGGACCGCGCGGACCGTGGCCGCGATCGGAATAGACGGTGGCCATATTGGGGCCAGTGACGCCGTTGTGAACGAACTGTTTATAGAATGGCTTCACGCCCATACTGCGCACGCGTTCGGCGATCAGGTTGCCGACGGGATAATCGACCATGGCCGAGGCGATGCCGGTGTGCAGCCGGAAACAATCGGCCAGATTGGCGGCGACGTTAAACTCGCCGCCGCTGACGTGAATGTGGAAATCGTTGGCCTTGCGGAAGGGGATGATGCCGGGATCCAGCCGATGCACCAGCGCGCCGAGCGAGACGCAATCGAGCGCGGCGTCCTCGCGAATTTTGAAACCGTAGTTCATGCTTTTCTCCTGGGGAACGATTTACTCACTGCTCGACTGCTCCCGCGCGGCGCGTGTGGCGAGTTCGTCGCACCGGTTATTATCTTCATGCGCCGCGTGGCCCTTGGTCCACTCCCACTTAGTCTGATGGCGGCTGACTTCGGCGTCGAGATCTATCCATAGATCCTGATTGACGACCGGCGTCTTATCGGCCTTGATCCAGCCGCGTTTCTTCCAGCCATGAATCCATTGCGTGATGCCGTTCTTGACATACTCGGAATCGGTGGTCACCGTGATATCGCACTTTTCATTCAGCGTGCGGAGGCCCTGGATAGCAGCCATTAACTCCATGCGGTTATTGGTGGTTTGCCGTTCGCAGCCATACATTTCCTTAGTATGCTTCCCGTAACGAAGGACGCAAGCCCAGCCGCCTGGCCCGGGGTTGCCGATGCAGGCCCCGTCGGTGATCAACGCAATCTTTTTCATGCGGCGGCGAGTTCTCCCAGGAAGAAAGCGTCGACAAGCTCGCGGATTTCGGCGGCAGAGTGTGTGTGATAAATCGAGGTGCGGAGCTTGGCGCCGTTGCGCACGCCGTGCGTGAAGTAGCTGGCAAATTGCTTCATCTTCCCCACGGTTTCCGGTAGTTCTTCTTCTTCCATCATGCGGTAGTAAGTGGCCATGATCTCATATCGATCGTGCTCCGTGGGCTGCCAGTAAGCGCCCGTGGCGAGGTACTCGGCAAGCTGGCGGAATATCCAGGGGTTGGACGACGCGGCCCGGCCGATCATCACGGCATCGCAACCGGTTTCACGGCGCATCCGCACGGCGTCTTCGGCGGTGACGATATCGCCATTACCGATGACGGGAATCTTTACCGCTTGTTTGATATCGGCTATGCGGGACCAATCGGCGCGCCCGGCGTAGCCCTGTTCGCGCGTTCGCGGGTGCAGGGCGATAGCGGCCACTCCGATGTCCTCCGCCATGCGCGCAACCTCGACGTGAACGAGTTCACTATCGTTCCACCCGGCGCGGAACTTCATCGTCAACGGAATCTGTATCGCATTTCGACACTTTTCAAGAATTGAACGCATTAGGCCGAGATCGCGGAGGCAGCCGGAACCGCCATTGCACTTGGTGACCTTCTTAACCGGGCAGCCGAAATTGATGTCCACGAAGTCAAAACCAAGGTCCTGGCAGATGCGGGCCGCATCGGCCATAACGGCCGGATCGGAGCCGAACAACTGTGCCGAAATGGGGTGCTCTTCGGGTTCAAAATGGAGATAGTTAAACGACTTCTTCTTGCGGCCGCCATCGGAGCTGATAACCCCGTGGGAACTGGTAAACTCGGTCATTATCAGGCCACAGCCGCCCTGGTTCCGTATCAGGCGGCGGAACACCGTATCGGTAACGCCGGCCATGGGCGCCAGAACCGTGGCGGGGGCGATAACCAGCGTGCTGGCCCCGTAGCTTCGGGGGAAGGTCAGCCGGTCCTCAGGCCGGATGGGATTCATGCCTCTATTGTAGCGGTCCTCAGTTTGGAGTCCCAAATGCAACGTTCACAAATGTAAGGATAGGAGACGGCAAATGAAACGCAATCTAAGAAACTTCGGTTTAACGGTGATCATGGCGGTAACGGCCGCATCGTGCGCTCGAAAAGAGGCGCCACTGGCCGGAGATGTGCAACCGCTCGCGGCTCCGGAACAGGAAGTAATCCTTGAATCGAAATTCAAACCGGCGCCCCTCCAAGGCGGCGCTATGAAACCGGCTCAGGTAGCGGTTAAGGAGCAGGCGCGGGTTCGGCGCGAGACCAGACCGGCGACCACGACGCGTGTCACTTCGTCGCCCACGCCAATGAAAGTCACTTTGGCGGCGGGGACCGTACTGGCGGTGCGCGTGGGAGAAACGCTGACTTCGGAGAAGAACGAGAGCGGCGACGCCTGGACAGGTGTCCTGGCTGAGCCGGTGGTGGTTAATGGCCTGGTGATTGCAGAACGCGGCGCCGAAGTGACGGGCCGGGTGACGAACGTGAAGCGGGCCGGTCGCGTTAAAGGCGTGGCGACAATCGCAGTGACGCTCAGCCGCTTGGCGGCCGCCGACGGACAACGCATCGCTGTGAACACCACCTCGTTCTCCGCCCTTGGCAAGGACGAGACGAAGAAAGATGCCGGCAAAGTGGCCATCGCATCAGGTGTTGGCGCGGCCATCGGCGCCATCGCGGGCCGTGGAAAAGGTGCGGCGATTGGCGCTGGAGCGGGCGCGGCCGCCGGAACGGGTGTGGTCCTCGCCACCCGCGGCGGTCCGGCTGTGATCTCAAATGAAGCGCTGATCCGGTTCCGGATTGCCGCGCCGGTGTCGATAACGGAAGAACTGAAGTAGGTTACAACACGTCGGCAAACCCGCGCTTCAAATGGCGGAAGAAAAGTCCGCCCAGGATGAAAGCGGAGACGCTCCATGCCGCCAGTATCGCCAAATCGTCGAGCGGTGGCATGGAGTTAGAGAGTAGGCGTTCGCGGTAAGCCCGTACGAATAACGACATGGGATTGCCGCGGATCAGGAAGCGCACGCCCTCGGGAATCTGATCTTCGGTGATGAATATCGGCGTCATCCAGAACCAGAAAGTCAGCAGTACGAGTACGGCCTGCGTGGTATCCCGAACGTAAACCTGGAGGCTGGCGAAGATCCAGCCAATGCCCACGCCCAGCAGTCCGATCATCGCCATGTAGAGCGGCAGCAGCAGCGCGAACGGGCTTACTCCGCCCTCGAAATAAGCGATGGCGGCGAGGGATAGAAGCAGCGCGAGAATGTGATTGGCGAGCGACGAAAAGAAGACGCTGATGGGAAGCATTTCCGACGGGAACAGCGTTTTTGTTATTAGGTTCGAATGTTCGAGAAGCGAGTTGGACGAGCGCGTTACCGTTTCCTGAAACAGCATCCACGGCAAATATCCGGACAGCAGGAAAATCGTATAGTTTCCGGTCAGCGAACCGGCCGGCATCTCCGATTTCATGCAGTACTGGAACACAAAGGTCCAACTGGCGAGCATCACCAGCGGATGCACCAAACCCCAGATCCAGCCCGCGGCCGAGCCGACATAACGCTGGCGGAAATCGCGCTTCGCCAACTGAAATAGCAGGTTGCGCCGGTCGATTATGTTGCGTAGAAATTGCCCGCCGATCACGTCTTTCCAGTGTAACGGGAATTTCGTGTTACTGATTAGATATGCGTCTTATTTTACTATTGGCGGCAACCGTTACCTTCGTCTCCTGTTCGTCGGAGAATCCAACGGTCGCGCAGGCTGAAAAGCCGCCGGCTGAGCCGCCGGTACCGGCTTTTTATCAGTCCGAGCGCGACGCGCAACCGCTGCCGGCGACGCTGAGCGCCAAGCTGTTTTCTGATCCGAAGATGGCGCGAGTTTACGAGATTGCGCAGCGCATTCCGGCGATTCTGGCGCAGCAGCCGTGCTTCTGCTACTGCGACCGCGGCCATGGGCACCGCAGTTTACTGGACTGCCAGCGGGATAATCACAGCGCCGAGTGCGTGGTTTGCCGGAAAGAGGTGTTGCTGGCGGATCGCTTGTCGCGGATGGGCTTAAATGCGAAGGAGATCCGGGCTTCGATTGTTAAGGGCGATTGGAAGCAGGTGGCGGAGTAGGGGCTTCGGGCCCAAGGCGGCGCATTGCAATTCTGACGAAGACGGAGTGCCACCCGCGCCGCGCCGGCGGCACTCTCTTTCAACCCGATCAATCCCCATCCTAATTCCGGCTGGATTTTTCGTCTTGACCTATGCGCCGGCAACTAGCCAACCATTCGCCTGGACGACATGAACCCGCCCGCGAGCGCCCTGAACGGCCGGGAACGCTGGGCCGCCAGCGAATCGGCCAAAATGAATTGGAACGACATTGAAGACGTGCCCACGGATCTCCTGAACCGTATTCTCTGGTGGGACGCCAAGGGCTTCGATAAGCCGTATCCGCTGCGAAAATAATCCATGTCGGCGAACGGTTTAGTTCGGCGTCAATCTTTGAACGCGTGGTATCGTCGGCAGCAATGGGTATTTGCTTGCCTCGGACGGCCCCGGAAATTGTCGGCGGCACGCATGAAATTCATCGTGCAACGGACTGCTATCTAGGAGCTAATAGCGTATACTTAGTTTTCTGCTCTCAGTTCCAATGACGGTGGTTGAGACCCTCGGCTTCCTACAGGACGCCACTGCCGCAATCACCGATAAGGAGCGAACCGGGATGATCGCCTTCCTCGCGGCAAACCCTCTAGCCCGTGCCATCATGCCGGGTACTGGCGGAGGTAGAAAGCTGCGTTGGAGCGCTGAAGGACGAGGTAAGCGTGGCGGTCTCCGCATCATCTACTATTTTCACAATGAGTTCCTGCCTTTGTTCTTACTAGCCGTGTTTGCGAAGAACGAAAAAGCCGATCTGACTAAGACCCAACAGAATGAAATGAAAAAAGTGAATATGACAAAGCCCGAGAGGCCGAGCGGCGGAAGCCGGATTATCGCCAGTTTAAGGGAAGCGGTGGATTGGGTAGAGGGAAAAGGCGTCGCGGTACGCGTAACGCAGGTCGATGTTCCGATGATCGACGTGAAGGCGACGCGCCGGCGGCTCGGGCTAAGTCAGGCTGCATTCGCGGCAAAATTTGGATTCCAACCGGCGACTCTCAAGAACTGGGAACAGGGCCGGACGTATCCGGACGGACCGGCGCGCGTCCTGCTCGCGGTGATTGCAAGGAATCCCGAAGCGGTCGAGGAAGCCCTGCGTTAACCCGGAAACGTTTTCCGCTTGTTCAATAGTGAATTGGTTGATCGCCGCGAGATCCGATTCATTGCGCGCCCAACCCGGCACATAATGTCACATCACCGGATCCGAAGCGGACGTCAGGTCTCCGGGCGCCGCCAAACGCTCACGCTCGTTTCGGGCCGCTTTTGCCCCTGGATTCCCCAGCGGCCCTCATTTAAGATGAGGTAGTGGACACGCCCTTTCAGGACGAGTGCCTGGCAATCCCGACGAGAACTCCTGCCACGCTAAATGCGCTGCTGCTCGATTTGCCGGATGCCTGGACGCAAGCGAACGAGGGGCCGGGCACGTGGAGTCCTTACGCGGTCGTAGGGCATTTAATCCACGGTGATCGCACCGATTGGTTGCCGCGGCTGCGCATAATTCTGGAGCATGGCGCCGGCCGCCAGTTTGATCCTTTCGACCGCGAAGCACAGTTCTCCGATAGCGCGGGAAAATCGCTCGGCACATTGCTCGAGGAGTTCAGCGCGCTGCGCCAAAGTAATGTGGAAGCCCTGACCGCCATCAATCTGCAACCGGCGCAACTCGAATGGAAAGGGATGCATCCGGCGCTTGGACCGGTGACGGTACGGCAGCTTCTGGCCACATGGACAGCGCACGACTTGGCGCACATCCTCCAGGTGAGTCGCGTGATGGCGAGGCGTTATCGGAAAGAGGTTGGCCCGTGGGCGCAGTCTGCTGGCCGGGGACGAGATCCCGGTCGTCTCCCCTCCAGCTTCGCGGCCACTCCACCAAGTCGCGGCAGCAGCGCGGTAGTGCTGCGAGAGGAGGAGGCGATCCGGGACAATCGGAATGCAACGCCATGCTGGTTACCCGAGTACTCAACCAATGCCATCACTTTCCAGGCTTCGTCTACGGACAGGCCCGTTTCTCAGCCGACAACCAGAGTATCCTGATTCCGATCCGGCCGCGCAGGGGAAGCCGCGCGACCGGCTCGGGCTGCCATCGTCCCGCCGCCGGATACGATCAGGCACGTACGCCGCGGCACTTTGCGTTTATGGGAATCTGGGGCTTTCTGGTGTTCTTCGTCTATTCCATGCGGCGGGTCAATTGCAAGCGATGCGGAATCGTGGTCGAAGAGGTTTACGTCGTCGAAATGCTGGGACGGCTCTTCCTCATTCCGCCCGCCCAGGCTTTTCGCCACGCCGTTGAAGTCGACAGTTGCCTGGGGCATGGGCAAGCACTCGCTGACCTAGGTCTACATGCACTTTCTCGGGCATTGGGCGAAAGCCGCCCTTTGAAGCGCGCGAACCGGGAAGGGGGGCATGGGAGTTATTTCCCCACCGGCGTTTTTCGCCGGGTGCCGGAAACCGCATTATCGCCAGTCTTTAGGAAGCGGTGGAATCGGCGGAGGGAAAAGGCGTCGCGGTTCGCGTCACCCGCGTCGAAGACCAATGCTCCGGAAAAGTTACGGGGCATCGAGCGGTCAGTGAACGTCTACTCCTTCGGCCAGTCGCCCGAGGACTTTCGAAGAAAGAGAAAACCTCTCTCGACCACTCGCCGGACTGACCATCGGTGGTCACTGGCCGTCAGTCGGCGGCTCTTTAGAGCCATTGTGGTTCACCGGAAACACCACCCGCCAGGCCGCCACCTCGCCCCGAAGGAACCCAGGACCGCCAGCCGATCGCCATAACTCCCGCCCCGATCCCCGCAAATATCAATCCTCCGCCAAAAAGGGGGCGCGCTTCCCCGCCTGCACTATCATAATGGTTCGATGGGCTGAACCCGTCTGGTTCTTTACTTGCAAGCACCAGTCGTACCCCAACACAATCGGAGGAAAAGCGGATCATGGCCGAATCAACGCCCGCCCAGAGTTCAACGGAGGAAACAGCGGTTCCACAACCGGTTGAGGCCGCCTCCGGGCAAGCTGGTTTTGGTTTTCCCGTAGTCGGACTTGGCGCCTCCGCCGGGGGCGTGGCGGCGTTCGAAGCTTTCTTCTCCACCATGCCCTCCGACGGCGATCCGGGCATGGCTTTCGTCCTGGTGCAACATCTGGCGCGGGATCACAAGAGCATCCTCTCCGAATTAATTCGCCGCTATACCCGGATGGAGGTTTTTGTGGTGGAAGACGGAATGCAGATCCGGCCGAACTGCGCCTATATCATTCCACCCAACCGCGACATGACCCTATTGAACGGCAGGTTGCATCTGCTGGAGCCTACGCTGGCTCGCGGCGTTCGTCTGCCCATCGATTTCTTCTTTCGTTCCTTGGCGCAGGACCAGCATGAGCGCGCCATCTGCATCGTGCTTTCCGGAACTGGCAGCGACGGCACTCTGGGCGTCCGGGCGATTAAAGGCGAGGGCGGAATGGTGATGGTACAGACGCCGGAAACCACCGAGTACGACGGTATGCCCCGCAGCGCTATCGCGACCGGCATGGTGGATTTCGTTCTGCCTCCCAACGAGATGCCCTCTCAACTGCTGGCGTACGTCGCCAGCGCCTATGCCGGAGCCATCGTTCCGCGTTCTGCGCAGTCTCCCCAGCAGACCGGCGGACTGGACAAAATTTTCCTGCTGCTTCGCGCTCAGACCGGTCATGATTTTTCCCTGTACAAACACAGCACCATCGTGCGCCGCGTCCAACGGCGAATGGCCGTTCACCAGATCGACAAATTGGAAGACTATCTCCGCTACCTCCAACTTACCCGCGCCGAAGTGGAAGCCCTTTTTCATGACCTGCTGATCGGCGTCACCAATTTTTTCCGGGATCCCGAGATTTTTGAGGAGCTTAAAAAACAGGTCATCCCGGGCCTGTTCGCGGGTAAATCGGGCGGATCTCCGGTTCGCGTTTGGGTTCCGGGCTGTTCCACCGGCGAGGAGGCGTACTCCATCGCCATTTTGCTGCGGGAACGAATGGACGAGCTGAAAGAAAATTTCAAGGTGCAGGTCTTCGCCACCGATATCGACCGCGACGCCATTGACCATGCCCGCGCCGGCGTCTATCCCTCCAGCATCATCGCCGATGTCACACCCGAGCGCCTTGCCCACTTCTTTGAGCAGGAAGAGCCCGATGGCAGCACCTACCGCATCCACAAGACCATTCGCGACTTGGTCGTCTTTTCCGAACACGACATAATCAAAGACCCTCCTTTCTCCAAGCTCAATCTCATCTCCTGCCGCAACCTCCTCATCTATATGGGCCCGGAGCTGCAGCGGAAGCTGATGCCCCTGTTCCACTACGCGTTGGTCCCGGGCGGCGGCATGATGCTCGGTTCCTCGGAAAGCGTGGGGGATTTCACAAAACTGTTCGCAACCATCGATCGCAAGGCAAAGATCTATCAGCGTAGAGTAGACGATTTAGGCGTCCAACGTACGAACATCTCGAGTCTTTTCCCGCCGCCGGTGGGAACGGAAAACGTCCGGCGCGCACGGAGCGGTGCGCCCGTCGACAGCCACATCCCCTTGCTGGAGATCGTCGAACGGACCGTGATGCGGCACTACAGCCCCGTCGGCGCCCTGGTCACCGAGCGCGGTGACATCCTTTACCTCCTTGGCCGCACCGGCGAATATCTGGAGCCGGCCGCCGGTAACGCCAGCATGAACATATTCAGGATGGCTCGCGAAGGGCTGCGCAGCGATTTGACTATCGCTTTGCATCGGGCTGCGTCGTTGGGGGTTCCTTCCCGCCACTCGCGCCTCCGCGTGAAGACCAATGGCGACTATTCCACCGTTAACCTCACCGTGCTTCCGGTGTCCGTAGACCAGGAGGAATCCATTCGGCACGGCCTCTATCTGGTTATCATTGAGCCGGATTCAACTCCGGAACCGAAACGCTCCACGGAGGCTGCTGTCGATGCCGCCGACGCGGCCGCGGCCGCGGCGCTCAGCCCCGATCTCAACGAATACATTATCCGGCTGAAGCAGGAATTGCGCGCCAAGGACGAGCATTTGCAAACCGCCATTGAGGAACTGGAAACCTCCAACGAAGAACTGCGTTCCGCCCACGAGGAAATGCAGTCGGTGAACGAGGAGATGCAGTCCACCAACGAAGAGTTGCAGACATCAAAGGAAGAGCTGCAATCCGTCAATGAGGAACTCTCCACCGTGAACGGTGAACTCCAGTCCAAAGTGACGGACCTTTCCAGAACCAACAACGACATGAAGAACGTGCTGGGAGGCACCGGAATCGCCACAATTTTTGTCGACCATCGTCTGTGCATTCTGCGTTTTACTCCGGCGGTTTCTGCGGTTATCAATTTAATTGAGACCGATATCGGGCGGCCCGTCGATCAGATCCGCTCCACGTTGGAGAGCTATGACCAATTGGCGAAGGACGTCAAGGGCGTGCTGGATACCTTGGTTCCGAAAGATCTGGAAGTGGCCGCCACGAAGGGGGATTGGTACCTGCTTCGCATTCGCCCCTACCGGACACTGGACAATATTATCGAGGGCGCGGTGATAACGTTCACGGAGATTACCGCCATGAAGAAGGCGCAGGCGGCGCTCCGGGATTCAGAAGCGCTTCGCCGTCTGGCCGTCATTGTGCGCGACGTCCGCGACGCTATTCTGGTGCAGGACACTGGCGGAAAAATTCTGGCTTGGAATCCGGGAGCTGAGAGGATGTACGGCTGGAGCGAATCCGAGGCATTGGCCATGAACATCCGCGCTCTGATCCCTAAGGATGAACAGGACTCTTCGCTTGCGGTTATCCAGCGGCTTTCCCAGGCCGGGAATCTCGAGCCCCAGGTCATGAAGCGGCTCGCGAAGGACGGGAAGGATTTTCGCGTTTCAATCATAGTTTCTCCACTTGTGAACGATGCCGGCGAACGGTACGCTATCGCTACGACGGAAAGGGTTTTGACCTCGTAAACCGCGTTCTGCCAAACCCGTTCACAACACATGAAAATAATTTGCAATCGTCACAAAACAAGCAACATCCACCCCATCGCCTCCCGCCCAAAGAACCGAAAATACTAGACAAACCTGTATAATGGAACTAGAGTGAGGGCCTCGCCCCCTCCCTCCCTACACCCGGGGACGCTCTCCGGCCACCAATCGAAGAAAGGACTTGGCCATGCCACTCCTTCCTCCTTCCCGTTTCGCCGAGCTCCACACGGATATCGGCGCCGCCACCCAGCCTGTCACCGAACTTGAGCGCTGGTTCGCCGGCGAAATTGCTTATGCCGCCTGGGAACTCGAAAGCGTCCGCGTCAACCGGTCCGCCTCCGCCGCCGAGCCGCGTCTGCACGACGCCTGCACCCGCGCCGCCCGCAACTGGAACCGCGCGCGCAACGAACTGACCAGGCTCCAAACCGCCAGAATCAACCACGTCGTCCGCCTTACCCCGTCGCGCCAGCGGACCGCCGCCGTCGTGCCGCTCGCCGACCCCGCCCGTGCCCGCGCTCCCAAACTCGCCGGGCCGATGTACGAACACGTCTGCGATCTCATTAAAGCTGGCAAGTTCGATGACGAGATCATGAAAACCATCGCCGAACAGGAGGGCCGCTAACCATGGCTACCGCCGCGCAAGTCTTGGCAAACCAGGCCAACGCCCAGCTTTCCACCGGTCCGAAAACGGACGAAGGCAAAGCCCGCAGTTCCCGCAACAATCTTAACCATGGCCTCGCCGCAGGCGTTTTGATCCTCTCACCGGAAGAGCAGGCCCGGTTTTGCGAATTCGAAGCCAATCTGCGTGCCGAATGCAAACCCGAAGGCATTCTGGAATGCGAAGCGTTTCAACAATTCCTTGACGCCGCCGCCCGCATCGGCAAAATTCGCTCCATCGTCGCCGGAATGACCGAACAATGCAAGGACGATCCGCTCGTCCAGCCGGAGACCGAAACGAAGTACCGCCAAATCAACCGGTATCGCGCCGCCGCCGAAATGGCGGTTTATCGTGCCGTAAAGACACTCCGCGAACTGCAAACCGCACGCCTCTTCCGGGCCTTCCATGTCACGCCGGAAGAGCGGGAAGTAATCCCGCCGCTCGTCAATCCCGGTGAAAAATTCTGGTGCGGCGGCGAAATGCGCTACGGCCGCAACGACCGCGAACTCTTCTATCGCATCTACGGCGCGGAAACGCTCACCTCCCGTTTCCCGCCACGGGAGCCAGCCTCTGGCGTCCACGTGTTTTGAGAATTCGAACCCAATCCGCGGCCCAGCCGCCCCAAGCGCATTGTTTCCGCCATCGGTACGTGATATTCTCCGCCCATGCGCTGGAATCAAGTATCGCGTCGCCGCATTTTGCAAGGAATGTCACTTGCCGCCACCGTAACCGAGTTGGCCGCCACGGAACTGGAGGTCCCGACGGAAGATATCGGCCTCGGGCCGTTTTATAAAGCCGGTGCGCCGGAGCGTCATTCGCTCCGCGAAGCCGGCATGGCCGGCGAGCCTCTCAACGTCGCCGGCAAAGTCCTCGATACCAGGGGTCGTCCCATCGCGGGCGCCCGTGTCGAAATGTGGCACGTCGATTCCAAAGGCGAGTACGACAAGACGGGCTTTCGTTTGCGCGGTCAGGTCGCTTGCGCCGCCAATGGCGAGTATCATTTCGAGACCATGGCGCCCGTCGCCTACAGTAGCCGTTGCGCGCATGTTCATGTTCGCGTGTCCGCGCCGGGCGCCAAAACCCTCGCCACGGAAATCCAATTCGCCGGCGATCCCGTGGCATCCAAAGACCGCGGATCGCGACCCAGTCTCGCGATGAAGACGACTACAAAAAATGGCGAGCGCCACGGGTCGTTTGTCTTCGTCCTCCGCGGCGCCTGACCGGACTTCTCAACCTCGATAAGCCCGGTCCAATACCTCCACGACATGCAGCACCGGCTGATCTTTGCCGTGCAACCTCGCCCCGGCCTGGAGCTGAATCATGCACCCCGGATTGGCCGTCACAATGCACTCGGCGCCCGTCGCATTAACCGCCTGCATCTTGTTCTTCAACAGGCTCATCGCCATCTCGTTGTGCAGCACGTTATAGATCCCGGCGCTCCCGCAGCACATATCGCTCAGCGCCATCTCCTTCAGCACAACGCCCGGAATCGCCGCCAGCACCTTGCGCGGCTGGGCTCGAATCTTCTGGCCATGGCAGAGATGGCAGGAGTCCTGATACGTTACCGTCATAGCTAACGGCTTCGCCGGCGGACGTATTTCGATGGCCGCCAGAAACTCGTTGATGTCCTTCATTTTGGCCTTGAACACCAATGACTTTTCGCGATAGCTATCGTCGTGTTCCAGTAACTCGTCATACTCTTTCAACGTCGAACCGCACCCGGCTGCATTCGTCAGTATCGCGTCGAAATCGCCATCGAGCGTGGCGTCGATATTGTTCCTCGCGAGCGCCCGCGCGTCGTCCTTCCGGCCCGCGTGAACATGTAGCGCGCCGCAACAGTTCTGCTCCTTCGGAATGTGTACTTCGCACCCGTTCTTTTGCAGCACCCGAACCGTCGCTTCGTTCAAGCGGGCAAAGCTGATATTGGCGATGCAGCCTGCCATAAACGCGACCTTGTATCGCTTCTCGCCCTCGGCTGGAAAGACCTTTCCGATCTGGCTGAAGAAGAACGGCGTCTCCGCCGGAGGCGACAGCATTTCAATCTCATGAAGCCGTCCGAAGAACTTCAAGATCCCGCTGGAACGCACGAGCTTTTGCAGTCCGCTCGCCTGGTAAAGAAACAGCCCCGCCCCGGCCGCGCTGAGCATCCAAGGCGATGACAGCAGCCTCCCGAACACAAAGTCGCGCGCCATGTTCACATGCCACGGCCGCTTAATGTTCTGTTCAATGTGCGCCCGCGCCGCTTCAATCAGACGGCCGTACGGCACGCCGCTCGGACAGGCGCTTTCGCATCCCCGGCAGGCCAGGCACAACTCCATATGCTCAATGTAGGTTTCGCCGATCTCCGCTTTGCCTTCCGCCACCTGCGCCATCTGGTAAATGCGCCCGCGCGGCGAATCCATTTCCACGCCTAACTCGCGATAGGTCGGACAGGAGTTCAAACACAGTCCGCAGTGTACGCACTTATCCAGATCGATCTGCCGCGGGGCTTCCGAATGTTCGCCAATATGAGTCAGTTCAGATGCGGCCATAGAGGCGTCCTTTATTAAGCAGATGCCCCGGGTCGAGCATTTGCTTGATCTTTTCCATTACCGGAAAGCCGTTGCCTGGTTCCGGCCACAGCGTCTCCGCCTTGCGGTCCGCCGGGCCTGCTTCCATAACTACATGCGCGCCCGGCGACGGCCAGAAACCGGGCGGTTTCGCCAACGATTGCGGCGCCACCGCATGATACAGATACGCGACCCCATTTGCGGCTCGCGCCACAACGGGTCCATCGTGCCCGGCCACCGCCGCCGCCAGGTCCTGCAAGGCGGTCGAAGCCCGCACCACGGCGCCGCCCGGATGGCCGGCGAGGAACGATTCGGCAAAGCTCTCAACGCCATGCCAGAACCCCCGCTCCGCTTCGCCTTCGAGCGATTCCGCACTCGCCAACTCGCGCGAATATCGGTCCACCAGCGCCTGGCTGCCACCGGTGCCGATAGCCAGCAGCCAGCCCTGTCGTTCCAATCGCGCCGAGGCCGCTGGATTCAGCAGATCCACCGCCGCCGGTTGCAAAACGCTCTGCAAAATGCGGCTCCGCTCCGCCAGCGCGTCCTGCGCCGAATCGAACATTAGCAGAAACGTCCGCCGTGCCTTATCCTGCGGTATCAGCTTGAAGTTCACCGTCGCCATCGCCGCCAGTGTGCCCCAACTGCCGATCATCAACTTGCCCATGTCCAGGCCCGCGACGTTCTTTACCACCATCCCGCCCGCCTGGACCAGCTTACCGGCCATCGTCGCGAACTGCACTCCGATCACCAGATCCCGAGCCGTTCCAAACAGCCGTCGCCGCGGCCCCGATTGGTTGGCTGCCAGCACCCCGCCCACCGTGGCGCTGGCCGCGTACGGCGGGTCGAGCGGAATCATCTGCCGGTTGCCTGCCAACACCGCGGTCAGTTCCGCGTACGGCATCCCCGCCTCCACTGAGATCGTCAAGTCGCGCGGCTCATATTCCAAAACGCGCGTCATCCTGGCCGTTGAAATCCGCGCATCGGAAACTCCGATAGGCCCGCCCCAGCGCGTTTTTGTGAACTGGCCGCCGAGTTCCACGCGATGCCCGGCCGCTCCCGCCGCGCCCATTGCGGCCGCCAATTCCGCCGCGTTCTCCGGTTGTTTCAAATCTGGCATCGAACTTAACAGTATAATCTCCAGCGATGGCTAAATTCACGTTCCTGATCATTTCCCTCCTCGCGGCCAACGCGCAGGACGCGCGGGCCGTACTCGACGCGCAGGCCGCCGCCTGGAACCGCGGCGACCTGGAAGCGTTCGTCGATACCTACGAAAACTCGCCGTCGATCACGTTCCTTGGCAAGGAGCTTTCCTTCGGCCGCGACGCCGTTTTGGCCCGCTACAAACGCACCTATAACACGCCGGAGAAGATGGGCAAACTGCGGTTTGAAGTGCTCACGCTGCGCCCGCTGGGCAATGATCATGCCATGGTGCTAGGCAAGTTTTTTCTCACCCGTTCCGCCGCCGGGGGCGGTGACGCCTCCGGCCACTTCACCCTGATTCTTCACAAGGGTCCCGGCGGCTGGAAGATCGTCCACGATCACACTTCGTAACCCGCCGCATGTCCGAGACTCTGCCGACCCATTCCTTTTCGTCATCCTCGAACGGAGCTCCGCCGCGGCGGAACTCCCGTCCCATTCGCTTGGCGCGGAGTATTCGATGTCTAAGGCCACGCTGTCTCACCACTCGCGGGAACTGAAAACGGGCGGTCTCGTCACGATGCGCAAAAACGGCAAGTTCGCCCATCTGGCGCTGCAAAAAAGGCTCGGTTAAGTTGCATCCGTTACGTCCGCCCGCTCATCAGTTAGGAAGGGAATTGGCGCGGGGATAGCGAAGCGTCTGGCCGCCGATGGGGCCGCCGTGGTAGTGAACTACGCCAGCAGCGCGGCCGACGCGCTGACGACAGTCGACGCCATTGTGGCGGCTGGCGGGAAGGCCGTCGCGGTTCAGGGCGATGTCGCCAAGCGCGCGCAGGTTACCGCGTTGTTTGACGCCGCGCGAAAGGCATTTGGCCCCGTTGACATCCTGGTCAACAACGCCGGGGTCTATGATTTCCGCCCGATCGAGGCGGTCGACGAAGAACACATTGACCGGCACTTCGACATCAATGTAAAAGGTCTGCTGTTCGCCACCCAGGAGGCCGTGAAGGACTTCGACGGCGGGCGCGGCGGCGTGATCGTCAACATCGGGTCCATCGTCTCGCTAACGCCCCCCGCCACTGGGAGCGTTTATTCCGCGACAAAGGCCGCGGTGGATGCCATCACCAAGTCCTTGGCCCAGGAACTGGGTCCGAGACAGATCCGGGTGAACACCGTGGCGCCGGGCGTAACGGTGACGGAAGGATTCACATCAATGCCGGGGCATGAAGGCTTTATTGGAATGGCGCTGGCTCGCACGCCGCTGGGCCGAACGGGGACGCCGGAAGACATTGCCGACGCCGTGGCCGCGCTCGTCTCCGAAGACTCTCGCTGGATCACGGGCGCCGTCATCCCGGTGGGCGGCGGGATGACGATCTAACGCCCGAAAATGAAGCGCAGACGGCGGGGATCGGCCCCGCCGTCCAGCACGCCATCGCGGATCAGAATCACCGTCGGCGCTGAGCCATTGCTCCAATCGCCGCTGGGTTGGACGATGTGGCCCTTTTCGCTCAACGCGTCCAGAACCGGTTTCGGCACGCGGCGTTCAATACGGGTCCGGCCGGGCACGAACTCGTGGGTCGCGAACGAGCTGTAGAAATGCTCGGTCTGGAAGCGCGCGGCCTCGACGGCTTCCTGCGGCCCCATGCCGAAGTCGATGATGTTCAACAAGACCTGCAGCATGGCTTGATCCTGGTTGTCGCCGCCCGGTGTGGACATGGCGAGGAACGGCTTGCCGTCCTTCAGGACAATCGTCGGGCTTAGCGTCACCCGCGGCCGTTTTCCCGGGGCTAGTTCGTTGGCGTGGCCCTTGGTCATCACGAAGCTCTGGAGCCGCGTTGAGAGGGGGATGCCGGTGTCGCCCACGATCACGCTGGGCAGCCACGCTCCGCTCGGAGTCGCCGAAAAGACGTTGCCCTGGCGGTCCACGACGTTCACGCACGTCGTGTCCTGGACGTTGTTGTGCTCGGTGGCGAGCGCGGATCGCATGGCCGTGCCCATCGCGCCGGGCCGCGATTCCATTGATGCCTTGTCCGGGTCAATTAGCTTACGGCGCGCTGTCGCGTATTCGCGGGAGAGCAGCGTCTCCGTCGGGATTTTCGAGAACTTCGGATCTCCGTAATGCGCATCGCGGTCGGCGAAAGCCAGTTTCACGGCTTCAATCACGGTGTGCAGGTAAGGCGCCGAGTTGTGACCCATCGCCTTCAGATCGTATCCCTCCAGCAGTTGCAGAGCCTGCAGCATCACCGGCCCTTGCGTCCAGAAGCCCGGCTTCACCACGGTGTAGCCGCGATAATCGGTGGTCTGGGGCGTATCGATTTCAGCCTTGAAATCGCGCAGGTCTTCATAACGGATCAAGCCGCCATTGGCTTCGGAGAAGGCGGCGATCTTCCTGGCGATCGGCCCGCGATAGAAGTAGTCGCGAACGGCTTGCAGCTTCTTCGCGCGATTGCCGCGCTGCTTCTTCTCCGCCGCCGCCAGTTCGCGCAGCGTCTTCGCCAGCGCCGGTTGCTTGAAGATCGTGCCTCGCTGCGGCACTTGATCGCCGGGCAGGAAATGGGCCTTCGATGTTGGCCAGCCGGAGAGCAGCCGCTCGCCGTTGCGGATGAAATTGGAGAACTCTTCGCCGATCGGAAACGCGTCCGCATACTCCATCGCCGGTGCGGCCACTTCGGCGAACGACTTCGTTCCGTATTGTTGCAAGGCCAACATCAGGCCGTCGAACACGCCGGGAAGAATGGCGGCGTGAATTCCGTCGCCGGGAATGGGCGGCATTTTTGAGGCGTCTTCCCATGCGTTCGCTTTCCGCTGGAGATACCAGTCCGTGGTGGCCAGTTTCGGCGCGGTTCCAACACCGCTGATCACGACCACCGGCTTGCCGTTCATCTTGATCAGCAGCGGCATTTCGCCGCCCAGACCGAATCGCGCCTGTTCCGTAACAGCGGCGGCAAGCGTTGAGGCGACGCCCGCGTCGACGGCGTTCCCGCCGGCCGCGAGAATCCGGAAACCGGCTTCCACTTCAAAATTGTTCGCGGCTCCCACCATCTCGCGCGTGCCGCGGACGGGAGGGAACATCGTCTGTTGCCCGAAGGAGGCAACGGCCAGGAGAAACAAATAGACGCGGCGCATGATGCCTTCTATCTTCGCAGGAGTTCGCGATACTTGCGCAACAACTCATAAAGCATCACGCCGCCCGCGGTGGCGACATTCAGCGAGTGCTTGGTCCCGAGCATGGGGATGCGCACATGGACATCGCACCGCTCGGCGATATGCGGCTGGATCCCGTCCACCTCATGTCCGAAGACAATGCAGACGGGAAACCGCGGATGCCAGTCGAACAGGTCCACGGAGCGAACGCCGGTCTCGACGGCGGCCAGTTCGACGCCTTCGGCCTGCAACCGGCTGAGCAAGGGAACGACATCGCGATGATGCTCCCAGGCGACGCGGTCCTCGGCGCCGAGCGCTGTCTTCGTGATCTGTTTTTGGGGCGGATAGCCGGTGATGCCTCCCAGGTAGAGCCGCTCCAGCCCGCACGCGTCCGAGGTGCGGAAGAACGACCCTACATTGTAGAGGCTGCGGACATTGTCCAACAGAACCCGAACCGGAAGCGGTCGAATGCCGTCGTACGGAGAGGAGAGATGGGTGGCCGAAAACGGGAGCCGTTCGTTAGGCAAACGATCAGCCGCCGGCCTTTTCAATGTTGGCCGCGCCGGGACGCATTCTATTCATTGCCCGCACCATCATGAAAATAACGAACGCCAGGATTACGAATTCCACGAGATTCTGAATGAACTGGCCGTAGGCGATGATCGGGGCCTTGGCCTTCACCGCCGCTTCCATATTCTCGTAGACCTTTCCATCCAGCGGCGCATACATTCCCTTGAAGTCGACGCCGCCCAGCAGCAGCCCGATCGGCGGCATGATGATGTCGTTGGCCAGGGAGTTTACAATCTTTCCGAATGCCGCGCCGATAATCACACCGACCGCGAGGTCCATTACATTGCCGGATATGGCGAACTGCTTAAACTCTTCCATCATTCCCATAAAACTTGTCTCCTGTTTTCGAGTCGCTGCTTAGCCATGCGCCGATCGAAAAACGGAGAACCGGGTTACTTCCCGGAAGCCCATTTGTTCGTACAAACGACGTCCAACGGTGCTCGATTGTAACACGCAGGAATCCAGATGAAAGCGATTTCGCATGGTCTGGTGCGCGTAGCGCATGACCGATTCCGCGTATCCCCGCCGCCGGTATTCAGCCAGCGTTCCCACCGAGTAAAACCCGCAGCAGGAGTCCGATACGCAGGCCATCGCGACCGATACCGGCCGGTCTTCGAAATAGCCGATGAAGGCGGCGTTTCCTTGACCCCAGCAGGCGTTGGAGCCATAGATGTTCAGAGTCATTTGGAAGGGCAAATCGAAGATGAGAGATACTAAGTGGGCAAACGCCAGCCTTGACGGCTCATCGCAAACTTCCTTGATTTGCGGCGGCGGCTCCGGGCGCATTGGCGGGGCAAGTTTCTCCGTGAACATACCGGGCGCGGTAACCACCGGTTCCATGCCGTAGGTGTAACAGGTATTCCGCAAGAGCCGCAGCGTGGTGGTATCCAGCAGGTCGTGACAGGCCCAACAGGACCAGCCCATATCGAGGGCGCGGAAATAGATAGATGCCATCGCCAGGCGGTTTCCCAGGTCTCCGTCGATGCCGGGGACGTCCGACGTAAGCAGCGCGGAGTTGAAGACCGGGTAGTTCCAACCGCAACTGATGGCGGCGACGCCGGGCATCTCCCGGACTTCGCCGGCCGAATGCGAACCAGCGTAGAAGGCCATGGCGTGGCGCAGGTTTCGGTCCACGATTTGGAATGGCCGCAGGTCAGTCAACATGCGCGGCCAATTACAACAGAGAAACAGGATCGACGTCAATCACCAATGCCGTCGCGCCCCATTTTTGCACGGCCGCGAAACGGCGGATCGTATGCAGCGTCTCGTTCAGTTGCTTCCGGTCCGAACTCTTCAGCAGAAGCTGATAGCGGAACTCGTTCTTTAACCGCGGCACGGGCGCGGGGGCCGGACCCATGACGCGCATCTCTTTTGGTTCCGGCCGCAGCATCCGCTCCAGTTCGGTACTCTTGCGCAGCGCCTCCTCCTGGATCTCGTCGCGGACGAGAATGTTGGCCAAGGCGCTGAACGGCGGATAGCGCATGGACCGCCGGAAGAGAATTTCTTTCTCGTAGAACTGGTTGTAGTCCTGCAGCGCCGCCAGGCGCACGGCGTAGTGCTCCGGGTTCGATGTTTGCAGAATGACGCGGCCGGGAATGACTCCGCGGCCAGCGCGGCCGCTGGCCTGAGTTAGCAATTGGAAGGTGCGCTCTGCCGCGCGGAAATCCGGCATTCCCAGGCCGATATCGGCCGATACAATTCCTACCAGGGTGACGTTGGGAATATCGTGTCCCTTGGCGATCATTTGCGTCCCGACTAAGATGTCGAAGTTGCCGTCGCGGAAGCCGTGAAGGATGGTTTCGAAGTGGCGCTTGGTGACGACGGTGTCCCGGTCCATGCGGGCGACGCGGGCTCGCGGGATGGCTTTGTGCAACTCGTCCTCCACCTTTTCGGCGCCCGTGCCGACGAAGTGCAAATACTCGCTGTCGCACTTCTTGCAGCGGCCGGGCACGCGTTCGGCGTAGTTGCAGTAGTGACAGAGCAGGCGCTTGTCGCGGCGATGGTAGGTGAGCGTTACGGCGCAATTGGGGCACTGGACGCGTTCGCCGCAAGCGCGGCAACTGACGAAACTGGAGAAGCCGCGCCGGTTCAGCAGGAGCATAGTTTGTTCGCCCAGCGCGAGCCTCTCGTCAAGTCCTTCTAACAAGCGGCGGGAAAACGTCCCCATCTGGCGCGTTTCCCGAAACTCCTCGCGCATGTCGACCAACTCGACGACGGGCATCGGCCGGCCTTGCACGCGCTCCGGCAACTCCAGCAGCGTGTACTTGCCGCGTTCCACGTTGTAGCGGGTTTCGAGCGCCGGTGTAGCGGAGCCGACTACGACGCAGGCCCCCAATTCGCGCGCCCGCACCACGGCCACGTCGCGGCCGTTGTAGCGCGGCGCTTCCTGCTGCTTGTAGCTTTGGTCGTGCTCCTCGTCGACGATGATCAGCCCGATATTGTGAATCGGCGCGAAAACCCCGGACCGCGTTCCGACAACGACGCTGGCTTCGCCGCTGCGAATGCGCCGCCATTGCTCCGTTCGCTCGGTGTCGCTGAAGGCGGAGTGCAGGATCGCCACCCGGTCCCCGAAGCGGTGCAGGAACTGGCCCGCAACCGCGGGCGTTAAGGCGATTTCCGGCACCAGCAGTAGCGCGGCGCGGCCGCACTGCAGGGTGTGCTCGATGGCGCTCAAGTACACTTCGGTCTTGCCGCTGCCCGTTACGCCTTGCAGCAGGAATGCGCCGAAAGTGCCCGCACTGAGCTGTTCTCGAATCTTGTCGAACGCCGCTTGCTGCCATTCATTCAGCAGGTGAGGCGGGCGTTCATCGGCCAGCATCGCCAGCGGGGCGATGCGCAACGCGGCGAGGCCGCGGCGGGCCAGCGCACGGGCTCCGCGTGAGGCGTCTTTGACGGATTCTTCGAGCTTCGCCAGCCCATGTTCGCCGGGATGGAGTTCCAAATATGCCAATAGCTCCCGCTCCACTTTGGGCAGCTTCAGGCCATCGCTACGGCGAGTGAATCGGACTCGCAACTGGTCGGCGGGCGCGCGCATGGGATCCTTGGCGGAAACGTCCTCCTCGGCGAATACCAGCCCCTTCCGCTCCAGGGATTTCAGTAGCCGCGGGGCGTCCTCCACCTTGGTTTTTAGGTACGAGGCCGATAGCGGCCGGACTTCAAGCATCCGCAGGAGGCGGGCTTGCGGCGATGTATCTTCCGCGCCGAAGAGGGACTGGCGCACCATGTCGCGGCCTGAGTCGGTTAGCGTATAGGCCTTGGAACGGCTGGTCTCCGCCGACGTTGGCGCCATGCTGCGGAGGACTTCGCCGAGCGGGGCGCAGTAGTAGGCGGCGACCCAATTGGCAAGGCGGAGCAGGGCGGTGTCGAAGATGGGTTCTTCGTCGATCAACTTTTCGACGAAGCGCGCCTGTCTGCTGGGCGCCTGCTTGTGCAGCGCAAGCACGACGCCCGTCAATTTTCGTGTGCCGAACGGGACCACAACGCGCGCTCCCGGCTTTGCCCGATGTTCGAGCGATGAGGGCAGCGCATAGGTGTAAGCCTGATCGAGCGGCACCGGCAGGCTGACGTCGCAGAACACGGCTAGCTTTCGTTTAGCGCGCGCAGGACGTACTCGGTTGCGGCTGGCATGGCGGGTGGTTCGGCGGGTGGTTCAGCCTCCGCGCTCAGGCGATCGATGGATTGGAAACACTCCCGCAGCGCCGGATACATGGCTTGATAGACCTTGTGTGCGCGCTGATAGAAGGGCGAATCCGCGCCTGGCTGCACAGTCTCCACTTCGCGCACCGTGGCCTGGCAGGCTTCGGTCACCGATGAGAAAACGCCGGTGCCGGTCAGGGCCAACAGGGCCGCGCCGTAGGCCGATCCTTCCTGGGTTTCGAGGACAGCTACGGGTTTGGCGAAGACGTCGGCGAAGAGCTGTTTCCAGATGGCGCTCTTCGCGCCGCCGCCGGAGAGGCGCACGGTATCGACCCCGCAACCGAGCCCGGCGATGATGTCCAGGCAGTCTTTTTGGCTGTAACAGACACCTTCCAGAACGGAACGGGTCATGTCGGCGCGGGTGTGCGCAGCGGTGAGCCCAACCCATGCCGCACGGCACATAGAGTCCAAATGCGGGGTCCGTTCACCCATCAAATACGGGAGCCAAAACAGGCCGCGAGCGCCCGATACGCTGCCGCCGCCCTCGCGGGTTAGATCGTCGTAAGAAGTCCCGGCGGCCAACTGGTTGCGGAACCACTGCAGGCTGAGCCCGGCGCCCTGCGTGACGCCCATGACATGCCACTTGCCGCGCACCGCGTGACAGAAAGTATGGACGCGGCCGGCGGGATCGTAGGCCACTTCGTCCATGTGCGCGAAGACGACGCCCGAAGTGCCAATAGTATCGGAGACCAGCCCCGGCTCGACAATGCCGTTTCCAACAGCGCTGGCGGCCTGATCTCCGCCCCCGCCTATCACAGGCGTCCCCGGCAAGAGCCCCGTCACCGCCCCGGCCGCAGCCGAAATGACGCCGGTCACCTCTTCCGATTCGTAGACCTTGGGGAGGATCGACCTGTCAATCCCGAGCGCGTCAGCCAGTTCGTACGACCACCGCCGGTTGACGACATCGAACAGCGCGGTGCCGGAGGCGTCCGATACTTCGCTGGCAAGCTCGCCAGTGAGTTGATACCGGATGTAGTCCTTCGGAAGCAGCAGATGGCGGACCCGGTCGTACAAGGCCGGTTCGTTGTCGCGCACCCACAAGAGTTTCGGCAGCGTGAAGCCAGTCAACACCGGGTTGGCAATGCAGCCCAGGACGCGCTCCTTGCCCACTTTGGCATTGATGGCGTCGACTTGCGTCTGGCTGCGCTGGTCGCACCAAATGAGCGCCGGTCGAATGACTTTGCCCGAATCGTCGAGGATGACCAGCCCATGCATTTGCCCCGACAAAGACACGCCCCGCACGGCGGCGCCGCCAACACCGGCGTCAGCCAAAACGCCGCGGACCGAGTCCTTACAGGCATCCCACCAATTCTCGGGACGCTGTTCAGCCCACAGGGGCCGCTCCATGCGCATGTCTTCATGAACGGCGGTGCGGGCGGCGGCGATGCGCCCCTGCTCGTCCACCAGCAACGCCCGCGAACCGCCCGTGCCGATGTCGATTCCCAGCCAATAAGCACTCATGATTTGTGGCTCAAATCCATCGCGAGAAATGGCAGGTACGCCGCGCCGATTAGCCCGGCCTCGCTGCCCAGCGTTGCGGCTTCAATCCGCGTTTTAGAATTCCTGTAGGTGAACGAGCGCATCTTCACGTGGGCCTCCAACTCCGGCCAGAAGAGATCCCAGGCAGGCAACATGCCGCCGCTTAGAAGGTAAAGCGGGAAGTTGAAAGTGTTGATGAGGTTGGCGAGCGCGATGCCCAGCGCGCGTCCCATTTGGGCGAAAATGGCCTGCGCTTTGACGTTACCGCCGATGGCCAGCTCGTAGACTTCCTTGCTGGTGAGCGGGTGCGCGCTGAGGCTCATCAACATGGCCGTGCTTTCGACCGCAGTGGCCGATGCGAGCTTTTCCAGGCAGCCGAGGTTGCCGCAGCCGCAGGGAGGACCGAAAGGGTCAACCGTTAAGTGGCCTAGTTCCCCAGCCATACCGTCCATGCCGTGCAGCACGCGGCCGTCCATGATGATGCCGCCGCCGACGCCGGTGCCGAGAGTTAACAGCACCAGGTCGTCCACTTCGCGCCCGGCGCCCATCCACTTCTCGCCAAGCGCCGCGGCGTTGGCGTCGTTTTCGAGAATAATAGGCGTTCCCAGACGCTTTTCAATGGCGTCGCGAACGGGGTAGTTTTCCAGATACGGAAGATTGTTCGAGTTCGTGATGAACCCTTGCTTGAGGAGAATGAACCCGGGGACTCCGATGCCGACGCCGGCCAAACGGAGCGCGGAAAGGTCGCGCTTCAGTTTGTTGACGCTGTCGACGATGTCGCCGATGACCGCGTCGCGCCCGCCTTCAAAATTCGTATCGACGGAAATCTTCTCCAGGATTTTTCCATCCCGGCCGACGGCCGCGGCACGCAGGTTTGTGCCGCCGAGGTCAACTCCAATTGAGTATTCGTTCATTATGGAAACCCTATCTTATCGAGTGATTCCCATCGTCATCAACAGAAACGCGTACTGCTCGGCCGTTTCCTCGAGCGCGGCGTAACGGCCCGACTTGCCGAAATGACCGGCGCCCATGTTGATCTTCATCGCCAGCAGGTTTTTGTCCGTCTTCATGGTTCGCATTTTGGCCATCCACTTGGCGGGTTCCCAGAAGGGGACGCGAGGGTCGTTGAGACCACCCGTGGCGAGGATGTTCGGGTACGCCGCGCGCTTGACGTTGTCGTAGGGCGAGTAGCTCTTCATGTAATCGTAAAATTTCTTGTCTTCCGGGTTACCCCATTCCTCGTATTCGCCCACTGTCAGCGGGAGCGTCGCGTCCGACATCGAGTTCAAAACGTCGACGAATGGGACCAGCGCGAGGACTGTGTGGAACAGTTCCGGACGGAGGTTGACCACTGCGCCCATCAGGAGTCCGCCGGCGCTGCCGCCCATGATGGCAAGGCGTTGCGGGCTGGTGTATTTGGCGGCGATAAGGTGCTCGGCGGCACTGACAAAATCGGTGAATGTGTTCTTTTTTGAGAGCAGTTTCCCGGTCTCATACCAGTGGCGGCCCATCTCCGAACCGCCGCGAATACTGGCTACGGCGAAGCCAAATCCGCGGTCGAGCAGGCTGAGGCGGGCAGGGCTGAAGGTGGCCTCCGAGTTGATGCCATAGGAACCGTAGGCGTAGAGCAAAAACGGGGCCTTGCCATCCTTGCGAAAGCCTTTTTTGTAGACGATGGCGACCGGTATGCGTTCGCCATCGGCGGCGATGGCGAACGTGCGCTCACTGGAATATTGCGACGGGTCGTAACCGCTGGGAATCTGCTGCTGCTTTTGCAGGGTTCGCTGACGCGAGCCTAGCTCGTAATCGAATACGGATGGCGGCGTGACCAGGGATTGGTAGGTGAAGCGGATGGTCTTGGCGTCGTAGTTGGGATTGCCGGCGGGTTGCAGAGCGTAGACGGGCTCCGGCATGGTGACAATGTGGTCCTGGGTCCCGTCCCATTGGCGGACGCGCAGGCGCCGGAGACCGTTTTCGCGTTCCGCCAGTGTCAGCCAATCTTTATAGGCTTCAATACCCTCGACGAAGACATCTTTGCGATGGGGGATTTCGACTTTCCACTTGTCCGGAGCGGAGTCGCCAACTTTGGCCGACACGAGTTCGAAGTTCTGCGCTTTGCCGTTATGGAGGATAAAGAACCGGCCATCGTGATGGCGAACGCTGTATAAAACTCCCTGACGGCGCGCGGCGACGGGGACGAACTTGCCGCCGGGGCGGTCCGCGTCGAGGTATAACACTTCGGCCGTCATCTTACTTTCGGAAGTGATCAGGACATACTTCTTGTCTTTTGACTTGGCTATCTCGACATAGAACCGCTCGTCGGTCTCTTCGAACACGACCTCATCCGAAGAAACGGGCGTGCCAAGGACGTGGCGGAGGACACGGTAGGGGCGCTTAGCCGCGTCGAGGGTGATGTAGAAGAGCGTTTTGTCGTCGTTGCCCCAGGCGAGGCCGTAATATACATTCGGGATCTGGCCGGGCAGCGCCGCGCCCGATTTAAGATCTTTGAAGTACGTAGTGTAGACTTCATCGCCTGCTGTGTCGATGGAGTAAGCGAGTAACTTGTGAGACGGGCTGGCGACGTAGTTACCGAGCCGGAAGTACTTATGCCCCTTCGCAAGCTCATTGCCATCGAGCAACAACTCCTCCTTGCCGTCGAGCGCTTCGTACTTGCGGCAATAGAGTTGATAGTTCTGGCCCTTTTCAATTCGCGTGTAATAGTAATAATCGTCGCGGCGTTCGGGAACGGAAAGGTCCACTTCCTGGATGCGGCCGACCATTTCGGTGTAGAGCGTCTTTTGCAACTCCGCGACGGGCTGCATGACGGCTTCCCGGTAGCGGTTCTCGTCTTCGAGATAGGCAATCGTTTCGGGGTTGGTTTTGTCGCGCAGCCAGAAGTAGGGGTCGCTGCGCGTTTCGCCGTGCTGCGTGATTGACTTGGCGACGGTCTTGGCTACAGGGGGTTTGTTGTCAGCGGCATTCATAGGTATAGCGAGGGCAAAGGGAAGGGTGGCGAGGGCGCGTCTGGTGATGGGCTGGGTGGCCATAACTTCAGGATAACCTTAACGCCTTCTATCAGCACTCTGGCCGGCCTGCTGCCAAAATGTTTACGGAACTTGCAATGGGGAAATGCGTCCGTATAATCAAGAAACTAATGCAAGCCATGATCGCTGCCGATAAGGTGAAAAGCGAGGTGCCATATGAACATCATTGGGGGCCGCAAGTTTGTGGAGATCGCCGGAGACCGGACGCACGATTTGCCCCCCCTGCTCATTTCCGACGCCGCGCTGAGCGCCAGGCGTTTGGAGAAGGTTTTGACGATGGCCACGGAACTGGTGGAATCGGAATCGATGATTCCGTTGGCGACCACGATCGGCCATGACGAAATCGATTTGGAACGCCGTCGTTATGAGTTGGCGCTGCAATTTTCCGAGCAGTATCTGGGGCTGAAAATGCACTGGAAATGGGGCGATGCGGTGCTGGAGTGGATCCGGCAGTGTGAAACGACTTTTGAATTGCGCACGGAACTTCGCACGCTGTTGCGTCCCGATGTTTGGCCGCATGCGGGGCGCACCAGCTTCGTCACTTTGCTGCAGGATAAACACATCGATACGGACGGGGTAGACCTTCATAAAGCCATCGGTCTGCGGCTGGCATTTCGGCAACTGCCGCCGCTGGGCTGCTGTTCGGATCAGTTCCTGATCTATCTGAACAATCCGGTGGCGAACTCGGCTTTTGACACATGGTCCGGCTTGTCGCCGGACCCGATTTCCAGCCTGCCGCCGGAGCGTTTCGACGTGCATGTAGTCAGGATGTAGCCAGCCACTTTTGGGCAAAGGCCGCCGCGTCCGATTGCAGATCCACCGGCTCGCGCGCGGTCTCGGCGCCGTCAACGGAATAGATAGCGATGACCCCGTCCGCGGTGGGCTGGAGGTCCAAACGCTTTTCGCGGGCGTCCAGGCGTAGCGTGGCGCCGATCCACGCCATTCCTACGCGGATACGTTGACTGTGGCCCAAGGTTACGCACTGGGTTAGGAGATCCTGCGTCCATTGGCCTTTTTTCAAGGCCTCGGCGTTAGGGGCGGCGGCGCGGATGGCTTCCAGTTCCGCCGTCCGCGATGTGCTTGCCGATTTTTCGTCTTCGCGCTCGGCCCCGCGTTCGGCGTTTTTGAGCGTGTCTTCCAGGTTGTCTAAAAAGCCCATCACTTATCTTCCGATAGTTGCGGGCGGTTTCGTTTTGGCGGACTGGCTCGGTGACGCCCGCGAACGCAGCAGGCCGCTGGATGAAGCAGCAAGAAAGTTGGAGTATTGTGTTATGGCACAGTCTCACCGTGAAGCACTGCGGCGGCTCTTTGAATTCGCTGAACAGCAGCAAGGTTACTTCACCGCCAAGCAGGCCAAGGCGGCCGGATTCGCCGAAAACACCCACCCCTATCACGTGCAGGCAGGTAACTGGACCCGCGAGCATCGCGGCTTTTACCGGCTTGCTCTTTTCCCTTTCCAGGAAACGGAATGAGGAGGTCGAGGGTGTGTATAGCCACACACGGCCCTCAGCCTCTATGAACTGTCGGACCTGAATCCGGCGAAGCTCCACATGATCGTTCCGGCGGATTTTCGGCGCAACAGCGATATTTCCGCATCCCCGTACTGCATTATGCCGGCCTGCCCGATAGCGATGCACAGACGGCGCAGGGCTTTAAGTTCACTCGCCCTCTGCGGACGATTCTCGATCTGATCGAGGCCGAGACCGTGGAACAGCGCTTTATCCGCCAGGCGCTCAGACAAGCAGTCGACCGCGGGATCATCACTCGCCAACAGATTCGGAACGCGCAATTGGGTGGTCCTGCCAGCAAGCTAGTCGAAGAAGTGCTGCGGCAAGCTGCATAATGCCGTCTCCCAGGACGTATACGACTGCGGGAGCATTCCGAAAGGCCCTTGAAGAACGCCTGAAAAGGGCTGCTCTCACGGATAATATTGATCTCAATCGCCTTCGGCGACGGGTGTCATTCGACCGGCTGCCGGCAAGGCTCTTCCGGGAAGAACCGGCGCCGTGAGTCTTGCAGGGTGGTTATGCGTTGGAGCTACGCTTCAAGACTGCACGGTCAACGGTCGACATTGACAAAACGATGCAGCGAGTAGCAACATTGCCTGGTACTGACACGAACCTGGTTGCACGTCAGATGCTGCAAAGCGCGGCTGACGTACCTCTCGCTGACGGGTTCAAGTATGTGATCGGACCGGCTGTCATGGATCTGACCGCCGCGCCTTACGGCGGAGCCAGGTATCCGGTCGAAGCGCGAATGGACGAACGGATCTTTGCCCGATTTCATTTGGACGCCGGTGCCGGTGATGTGACTATGCAGCCGCGTTTCGCTGGAATCGAATCGTCGAGAATTTGGATGATCGCTCGCGAACAGCAGTTCGCTGAGAAGATTCATGCCTACCCGCTCCCGCGGAAAACTCCGAACAGCAGAGCGAAGGACTTGGTGGATCCGGCCCTCCTGATCGGGTCTGGCGGGCTGGATAAACAAATGATTCTGGACGCCTTGGGTTGGACCTTTGAGAGGCCGGCGGATTTGCAACCGCCGCAAACGGATTGGAGGACCCCTTTTCAATCCCTAGCCGAAGAATGAGGGCTCTCGACGGATGTCGCGGAGGTGTTAAAGGCGTACAGGAGTTCCTCCAAGAAGTGCTGGGACGGCGCACGGGGCGTGAACGCGAGATGAGCACATGCTGCGATTGGTTATGCGATCAAGCGGGAAGAAGCGCCACCCAATTCTTCGATTGCCGCAGGCCCGCAGGCCTAGACCGTTCCTGCGTTTGGAATGTGTGCGGGTCTGCCAAACGCCGGTTTAAAGGAGCAGTTCGGGATATGCGGGCTGTAGCCATTGGATCTCTGTAACTTAAGCGACACGAATTACTCCCCGGAATTGATATACCTGAGGGGCGTTGTTACGCAATACTAAAGTTGGAGTACTTCCATGACCATCCGCCGCCGCGTCATATTGGCGGCGACCGCCTCCTCATAAGAACCCTTTCCCATGATGCCAACTATCGAGACAATCCTGTCGCAAATGCCGCGCTTCACGTGGTCGGCGGCGCTCGATATTTTGCTCACGGCGTTTATCATCTATCAGTTCATAATCATCGTTCGCGGCCGCCGTTCCGCCGCTATACTCGCGGGACTGCTTGTCCTCGTGCTGGTGTACCTCGGCTCGGTCTACGCCAAGCTGGAGATGCTCCGCACGATCCTCGCCACGCTCGCTCCTTACACCGCTTTCGGGATGATCGTGATGTTCCAAAGCGAGATTCGACGGCTCCTAGCCCGCATCGGACAGCGGCGCATCATTGGCTTCGGGACGCGTCTGCACCGGCGCGAAACCGTGGAGGAACTCCTCCTGGCGGTGCAGCAACTCTCCCAGCAGAAAATCGGCGCACTGATTGTCATCGAACGCGAAGTGGGATTGAGGACATTTGTCGAAAGCGGGGTTCCGCTTGACGCCAACGTCTCCCGTGACCTTTTGCTGGCGGTCTTCTATCCCGGCTCAGCGATGCACGATGGGGCCGTCATTATTCAAGGCGATCGCGTGGCCGCCGCCGCCTGCTTCCTTCCGCTCACAATGAATCCCGAACTGCTGCGATTCCTGGGAACGCGTCATCGCGCGGGTATCGGCATCACTGAGGAGACCGATTGTATCTCCCTCATCGTCAGCGAAGAAACCGGGCGGATCTCCGTCGCCGCGCGCAATGAGATCGAATACGATGTTACGGTCGACCGTGTCGAGGAGCGCTTGACGCAGCGTTTTTCCGGACCCGTCCGGACCACGGTTCCCGAGCTCTCCTCCGCCAAGGAGACTGGGACATGATGGCCGCGATGCAGCGCATGATCACCGTCAACAAAGGCGCCAAGACTCTGAGCGTCGTTATTGCCTCCTTGCTGTGGATTGCCATTTTGGGTGAACAGGAGCTCGCCACCGCCATTGACGTCCCGGTCGAATATCGAAATTTTCCTAAGTCGTATGAAGTATCGAGCGGCACCGTTAATCGCGTCAATCTGCTCGTCAGCGGCCCTTCCGGCAAGATGAACGATTCCTTCCTAAAGGATGCGGCCGTTGTGGTCGATCTAGAAGGAGTGAGACGTCCCGGAGATTGGACATTTAATTTGGACAGCCGCGCGATTCGCATTCCCGCCGGTTTGGAACTGGACCGCGTCATTCCCAGCCAAATCCGTATGCGCTTTGAAGAGCGCTTCGCGCGCGACGTGCCGATTCAGATTCGATACGCCGGGAACCCCATGCCCGGCTACCGGGTTGCCCGTCACGAACTGTCACCCGATCACCTTCGCGTCATCGGGCCGCGCAGCCGCGTTGAGCAACTGCAGTCTATTAACACCGATCCGATCGATCTCAACGGAATCATCACCGAATCGGAAACCCGCGTCAGCACTTTCGTCGACGACCCGCAACTGCGCGTGGACGGCTCGTCCATGGTGCGTGTCCGATTGGCTATGGAGCGCATTGGTCCCGGTTTGGAGCAATAAGGATTAACGATGTCCCGTCAATTATTCGGCACCGACGGTATTCGCGGGGTTGCCGGGCTGTACCCCCTCGACACCCGCACGGTATTCGCCTTCGGCCGGGCGCTGGGCGAATGGGCGCTTACGCATTCGTCAACTCCGCGCGTTCTCATCGGTATGGATACCAGGGAATCCGGTCCCGCGTTGGCGGCCCAGGTAACGGCGGGTCTGGTTCGGCAGGGTGTGGAGTTTGAAGTCGCGGGAGTTTTGACGACTCCGGGCGTCGCCTGGCTCACCAAAACCGGGCCGTTCGCCGCGGGCCTCATGATTTCGGCCTCGCACAATCCGTTTCAGGACAACGGCCTGAAAATCTTCGCCCACTCCGGCTACAAAGTTCCCGATGCCGAAGAACTTGAGCTAGAGAAAAGAATCTTTGCGCTCGCCGAAGATTCCGCCGGGGAGCCGGACGTTTTTCAGACTCATTCCGGCGCCGGCGCCGCCTACATCGATTTTCTTCGGGCAAACTTTTCGCGGGATTTGGCCGGATTCAGAGTCGTGGTCGATGGCGGCAACGGTTCCGCCAGCTCGTTCGCGCCCAGCCTGCTGCGATCCCTCGGAACCGAAGTTGTCGAACTCCACTGCGCGCCCAATGGGAAGAACATTAATCTGCACTGCGGAGCGCTGCATACCGAACACATTCAGGAGGCGGTCGTCGCCCACAACGCCGATCTCGCGGTCGCTTTCGACGGCGATGCGGACCGCGCCATGTTCGCCGGCCGCTCCGGCCGCAAGGTGGATGGCGACCATGTCCTGCTCATCTGCGGACGCGACGCCAAGCAGCGCGGCCATCTCCCCGGGGACACCGTTGTCGCCACCGTCATGTCCAACCTGGGCCTGGCCATCGCGCTGAAGAAGCACGGCATCCACCTTACGCGTACCGCCGTCGGCGATAAGTATGTATTGGAAGAGATGATCCGTATCGGCGCTGCCATCGGCGGCGAACAGTCGGGTCACATCATCTTTCATGAACATGCCACTACGGGCGACGGCATGCTCACGATGCTCCGCCTGTTGGACGTGATGGTCCGGCAGCGCGAGAGTCTCGATTCGCTCGCCGAAGAACTCCACGTTCTGCCCCAGACGCTGGTTAATGTGCGTTTCGGCAGGAAACGCCCGCTGGAGGAACTGGACGCGGTCCAGGCGGCCATTCGCGCCTGTGAAAACGAGTTCGGCGAAGCGGGCCGCGTGGTTGTGCGGTTTTCCGGCACGGAACCGCTGGCGCGCGTGATGGTGGAAGGAACGACGCTTGATCGCGTCGGCCATCATGCCGAAATCATCGCTAATGCTATTCAGCGGGAACTTCGGGCGTAGGCAGGCGAAGCAATTTAAGGCTCCACGCACATGGGTAGATTTTCAACCCCTTGTGACGTCACGATTTTCGCGAACACAGTGGAACGCGTCTCACCGCCGCACCTTATGGGGACGTTCAGCGTTTCGGGGATGCGCACATCGATCTGATAGAGGCCCACTTGGCCCGGAGTCAGACCCGCGTCCATCGTGGCATTCTCCATCTCCGGATTCTCCGGCTCAAAATACCTCGGCGTCGACGGGCTTGCGTTTCGAAACACGGTGAAAGTCACCTTTAACTGGCGGTAGACAGCGTCGAGCAAGGCCGTTCCGGCCGGAGAAACTACACCGGTTTCAACTCTGGGCAGTGTCGGACCCAACCCGTGAGCGTAAATCACGATCGTCTCCCCCGGCCTTGCGGGCGTGTTTTCGTCGACCAGCGTTCCGTCGGCGTGAAATGCCAACCGCCTGCAGGCGCTCGCCGGATTTGTGTCTCACGTCATGTCGCAAGAGGTCATGACGTGCGCATTGTCCCGGATCGGACGAACCAGGAACGTCCGGCTGGCCTGACCGTCTTCCTTTACCGTTAGCTTGGCGACCGTCGGCGTCAATTCAAAAGGGATCTGAACACGGATTGCGGTCAATAGGCAGATCGGACGCCACGTTACCTCCTCGCACTCGTTGTGCTGGCGAACGGCCAATATAGCCAGTGGGAACGGAACTGTCGCCGGAAGCTGCATGATTTCAACCGACAAGCCCGCAGCCGTGGCCGGAAGCGGTACCGATTGCGCCAGTCCCGAACGCAGGAAGCCATTCGGCACGGGTTTAATTCCACGGAAAAATAAAGTGACGATTTGCCCGGATGAAACTTCAATCGGTCCCGGCGCGGAGTAGCCGGCAGCCGAGAACGACGCTTCCGTTTGCGCCAGAACGGGATATGCGGCCAGCAAATACGCAATCGTGGTGAAGGTTTTTCTTCTGTAGAATCTCTGCTACTCTTTCTTTCGCTGGAGGTCATGAACCTCCACTTCTACATACGCGTCTTCCAGTTTCCGAATGGGTCAACATTGCCGGACGCCTGACCGCGATAAACTAGCGATCATGCGGACTCGCCACTTGGCTTTATTCCTCGCGCTTAGCGCCTCACTTTCCTTTGCCCAACGCCCCCAGCGCCCGAAGCTCCCCGGCGAAGACTGGGTCCAACTCTTTAACGGGAAAGACCTCACCGGTTGGACCGAAATCGGCAAGGAGAAGTGGATCGTAGATAACGGCACGATCCACGGGCAGGCCATTTCCAAAGAGTACGGCTACCTGAAAACCGTCAAAAACTACAAGGACTTCCACATGTCCCTGAAGTTCAAGTGCGAAGGCGACGGCAATAGCGGCGTCTTCTTCCACTCCGAATTCAAGCCCGGCACCCCCAATATCACGCAGGGGCTGCAATTCGAAGTCGACTGCACCATCGGCCAGCATACCGGCGGTATCTACGGCGACGGACGCCAGTGGATCGTCTGGCCGTCACCGGAGAATGAAACTGTTGTCCGTAAGGAGGAGTGGAACGAGTATCTTCTTAAGGTCGAAGGCAACCGCTACGTCTCGCGCCTAAATGGCGTCGTCATGATCGACTTTACCGATCCCAATCCCAAGAGCTTCGACGGCGGTATCTCGCTCCAACTCCACTCCGGCGGCACCGGTAACATGCGTTTCAAGGACATCATGATTCGTGATCTCAGCAAGCGCGACGAGGCGCCCAAACCGCAGTAGTGCATCTTTTCTACTGCGACCACTACGACTTGGGTCTGCCGCCGGAGCACCGCTTTCCGGCTCGTAAATATCGTCTCCTGCGGGAGTCGCTCGCAAGCGACTCCCGGTTCACGCTCTATCCCGCGCCGCTCGCGACCCGCGAACAAATCGCCAGCGCTCATGACCCGGTTTACGTCGATGAGTTTTTGAACGGGACTCTGGACAAAAACGCCATTCGCCGCATCGGCTTTCCCTGGTCCCCGCAACTCGTCCAGCGTACGCTTGCCAGCGTGGGCGCGACACTCGCCGCCACCGAGTCGGCGCTGGAGCGGGGCATCAGCGGCGCACTTGCCGGCGGCACTCACCACGCTTTTTACGCCGAAGGCTCCGGCTTCTGCGTCTTTAACGATATCGCCATCGCCATCGCCCATCTGCGTTCGCGAACCAACCTCACCCGTTTCGCAGTCATCGATCTCGATGTCCACCAGGGCGATGGCACCGCCAGCATTTTCGCCGGCGATCCGAACGTCTTTACGCTCAGCCTCCACGGCCGCAACAACTTCCCCTTCCGCAAACAGCAGAGCACTGTTGACGTCGCGCTCAACGACCACGCCAATGACGGCGAATATTTGGAAACGCTCGACGCCGTTCTTCCCAAAGTCTTTGCGTTCGAACCCGATTTCATTTTTTACCAATCCGGTGTGGATCCTTTGAAGGAGGACACCTTGGGTAAGTTGGACCTGACTGTCGAAGGCCTCGCCGCCCGTGACCGGCGCGTTTTCAGCAGCGTCCGCAAACACGGGGCGCCGTTGGTCATCACCATTGGCGGGGGCTACGCCGAGCCCATCGAACTGACCGCCGCCGCCCACGCGCAAACTTATCGCTTGGCCGCGGAACTAAGTAGTTAACCCCAATACACGCGCCCCGTTCTCCCAGAATATTTTCCGCGTCACCGACGCATGGGGACTTAATCGCCGTATTGTCTCAATCTGTTTGCTCCCGCTGCACCGCTCCCCCTCACCCGCCGGATCGCTGCAATCGCTTCCATAAATCAACTTATTCTGATGCCGTTCCAGGAACCCCCGCGCGTGGTCCTCATCCCGTAACAACGCATTCAAGCCGGACCCGGCGGACATATCCCCATACATATTTCCATAGTCACTCAAGTACCGGTCCGTAATACCTCCCGGAGTAACTCGGGTGCGCGGATACAGTACCTCCTGCGCCAAGTCCTTATCGATATTGCCCCACCACGTCTGCGCGTGTCCGATAAAATTCACCGCCGGATACTTTTCCAGAATGCGGTAGAACCGCTGGAACGCAATGTTATACGTGTTGTGTTCGAAATGGAGTAACACCGGCACCTTATAGTCACGCGCAATTTGGGCTATGAGGTGAACATGCACCGAGTCCGAATCAACGGGAAATTTCTGTTCTCCAATGCCAATCGCGCCGAGTTTCAAGTACTTCTCAATCTCGGCTCGCGTATGATCCGGACTCGGCCCTTCATTCGCGAAGAAAACAAACTTGCCTGGATACTTCTTCGCTAAGCCATAGCAGATGTCGTTTCGGCCGGCGCCAGCGGCCAGCCCATAGCGGGCGCCCGCCGGTAGCAGGACGGTCCGAGAAATTCCCATCCGCTCCTGGTGCGCGATCATCTGCTCATCCGTCCGTCCGGAATATGGCGAGTGCTGGTGCAGATCCAGAATACGCTCCGATGGCGGTTGGGCGGGGGCGGCTGAAGCCAGACCAGTGAAAAGAAGGTTGCGACGCGTTACGTTCTTGGGCATCTGAAATACGATACCGTGAGAATAGAGAGAACGTGAGCAGTCCTGTTGAAACAGCGCCGGCGCCATCCGCCGAGGAGACCAAGAAGGCCGCCCGTTCGGAGCGACTCAGTTTCATCGATTGGACGCGCGGCGCCGCGACGCTGGTTATGCTCCAGGGCCACGTCTGGGAGAGTTTCACCCACAAGGATCTGCGCGACACGGGCGTTTACATGATGTCTCAATTCCCGGGCGGCGTGGCTCCGTCCGTGTTTCTGTTCCTGTCCGGCGTCACGCTCGCGTTTCTCATCGATAGCCGCGATCAAAAAGGGGCCGATGCCCGGGGCCGTTTCGCCGCGGCAATGCGGCGCGCGGGTTACCTCGGCGGGCTGGCCATCTTGTTCCGTCTGCAAATGTGGGCTTTCTATTGGCCCAACTCGCCTTGGAAGGATCTCCTGCGCGTCGATATCCTCAATTGCATGGCCGCCGCCTGCGTGATGCTCGCGCCGGTGGCCGCATTCGGCCGGTTGGGCCGCGTCCGCGGCGCGATGATCGTTTCCGCGATAATCGCCTTCGGCGCGCCATTCATGAGCGATTGGAAAGCCGACGCCCCGGAGAGCCTGATGCGCATGTATCTCGCCCCGGATTATGGCGCTTTCGCGTTATTCCCTTGGGGCGCTTTTGTCGCCTTCGGCATGGCCTGCGGCACGGTTTTTCGCTGCGTCAGCGAAGAGGGGCGCGAAAACCTGATGCAGTGGGCGGGCTGGGCCGGGTTCGCGTTAGCCTTCGCTGGCCAGTATGTATCGAATCTCCCCTATAACATCTACGCTCACAGCGAATTTTGGCTCGACAGCCCGTGCCTGACTATCATTAAGATCGGCGTCATTCTTATGGTCGCCGCGTTCGGCTATTTCTGGAATGAATGGGTCCCGCGAGTCCGCGCGGGCGCCGGCGCGGGGCCTCGTTTTAGTATTCCGCGCCAGCTCGGCCAAACTTCGCTGCTCATTTACTGGGTTCACATTGAACTCGTTTACGGCCGGTGGGCGGGTCCGTTCAAGGGCCAGACTTCGCTCTTTGAAACGGGGCTGTACGCGCTGGCCGTCATCGCCATGATGCTGGCGCTTTCGGTCGCGAAGACCCGGTTGGTTGCCAGCAACTGGTATCTTAACGGCCGCGCGCAAGTCGCCGCACGCCTGCCGTTCTTCGCCTGAGCATTTATCAGCGGCCGGGCCGCACCCATGGGGTGCCCGCGTCGGGGTTTTCGTAGCGGGTGAGGAGATCGACCAGCGTTTCCGTATTCGTTTTCAAGCCGCGGTGGGTGAAGTTTTCTTCCGTGTCGCCGGTGAGTCTTTTGAAGTCCCAGACGAGGTCGCGAAGGCATCGTTTTCGCCCTTGCGTTCCAGACCGAGGAGGTACTGCGCGGCCCGTCCGCCCTTGAGAAAAAAGACGGCCTTATCGGCTCCGCAGGCGGCCTTCAGAGCTTTGGCGAGTTGCACGAGTTTGTCGCGGAGCCACGTGAAAAGCCAGTCGGCTTCCTTATTGTTGTGGAGGAGGCCGGTGAGCGTGGAACTGACGCCGGTGCGTTTGGAAGGGGCGATTTCGCCATCGGAATAGATACGGAATTCGAATTTAGGGTTGGTAACTCCATCGCGGAGCCACTGCGTTTCCGGGGTGGACCAATCGGCGCCGAAGATGATGGCGAGGTCGAGGAAGGCGAGGAGGTCGCGGTGGGCGCGGAGGCCGAATTGCCAGGCTTGCTCGACGGCTTGGCGGACGATGGCGTCGCTAACTTGACCGTGAAACTGCTGGGCATGGGCGGAAAAGTCCGCCAGATTGGCAAGAAGGGCCGACCGCTGCAGGGCGTCCAACTGGCTGGGTCTGATTGTCAGCGTCATTTGACAGTCAACAGTATAACACCGGGCCTGCGGGGGAACTAAGAGCCGGGAATAAATTGGCGTCCGCCGGCGATTTCGTGTTAACTGTACACGATATGACTTTATTCAGCCGGAAGCCCAAAGAGACCGTTTCAATCACTTACATTTCGCACGCCGGAGAGAGCTGCACGGCGGCGGTGCCGGTGGGAACTTCGGTGATGGAAGGGGCCGTCAGCAATAGCATTGACGGCATTGTGGCGGAGTGCGGGGGCGCCTGTTTATGCGCCACATGCCATGTCTATGTGGACGAAGCTTGCTTGGACATCTTGAAGCCGATCGCCGAAGACGAGGAGGAGATGCTGGGCAACACGTTTGCCAAACGGCAGCCGAACAGCCGGTTGAGTTGCCAGCTTAGTGTGACGAAAGAGTTGGCGGGACTCGTGGTGCGGACACCGGAGGCGCAACAGTAGTGCCTGCCGGCGTCGTGATCGTTGGCGCCGGGCAGGCTGGTTTCCAGTGCGCTTTTTCGTTAAGGACAGAAGGATACGACGGGGCGATTACGCTCGTTGGCGATGAAGATTGGCTGCCTTATCAGCGGCCGCCGCTATCCAAGGGGTGTTTGAGCGGGAAGCAGGACTTGGACGCGATTGCGCTGCGGCCAGCAGCTTATTACGAAGCAAATCGAATCGAACTACGCATGGGTTGCCAGGTGGCGTCGATTGATCGTAAGCGCCTGCGCGTGGCGCTGGTTGATGGCGGCGAGATTCCTTATGAGCATTTGGTTCTGGCGACTGGATGCCGGAATCGCGTGCTGGCCGGTTTTGAGGGAGCGTGCTATTTGCGGACGCGGGAGGAGGCGTCTTTGCTGATGGATCGGTTGGACGCCGCGGGTACAGTTACCGTAATTGGCGGCGGATTTATTGGGCTGGAAGTAGCGGCGGCGGCGGCGGGGCACGGAAGGCGCGTTACGGTGGTGGAACCGCAGGCGCGTCTTATGCAGCGTGCGGTGGGCCCGATCATTTCTGCATTCTACTGGGACCTGCACACGAGGCATGGAGTGCGGATCGCGTTGGGGACGACGGCGGCGGAGGTGGCGCCGGCGGATCTGGTGGTGGCCGGAATTGGGGTAACGCCGCGGACGGAGTTGGCGGAGGCGGCGGGATTGGCGGTCGCAAATGGGATTGTGGTGGATGAGCGGTTGCGGACGGAGGACGAAAAGATATTCGCGATCGGCGATTGTGCGGCGTATCCGAGCCGATTCGCGGGCGGGATGGCGCGGCTGGAATCGGTGCAGAACGCCGTGGATCATGGGCGTTGCGTGGCGGCGGCGATCTGCGGGAAGGGACGGGTGTATGATGCCGTGCCGTGGTTTTGGACCGATCAGTTCGACGCGAAACTGCAAATGGCGGGGCTATCGAGCGGATACGATGTACAAGTGGTGCGGGGTGATTTGGCGAACGGGAAATTTTCGGTTTGCTATTTCCGGGCAGGACGACTGATCGCGATTGATTCGATGAACCGGCCCGGAGATCATTTGGCGGCGCGGAAGTTGCTGGCGGGGGGATTGGCGCTCACCGCGGAACAGGCGGCCGATTTGAGTTTTGATTTGAAGGCGGCTATTTAGTGGCGGCGGCCTTATCGAGCAGCCGATCCTCAATAAACAACAGTTCCTTCTTACCGTCGCCGAGCGCGATAACGGTGTATGTTTTTCCAGCCTCCAGAGTTTGGTTTCGCACGCGCATCCCGGTCGTTTTCTTGCCTTCGCTGCGGACTTGTATCACTGCCGCGCCCGGCTTCACATCCTGGTAACCGCCGCCGGCGCCGAAATTCACGCCCGCGAATAGGGGGCGGTTGTTACCGGCGATGAAGAGCGCCATTTCGCCCTCATCCGGGGAGGCGTTAATGAATCGAAGTTTCGCTTTGCCGCTTGCCGGGGGCTCCAACGCGTCGTCGAATGCCCCGAGAACGGGGGTGTTATCGGCTTTGCGCATCGCGATAAGGGTGTGATGCCGGCCGTCATTCAGAGCTTCGTTGTTCTTCGCCAGGTCGTTGCTCATTCCCGTGCCGCGCAGGCGGAAATCGCCGCGGCGGCCGGGCAGTTCCTTGTAGGGAGTGACGGCCTTGTAAGCGACGCCGGTGAACTCGATGCGGTTGTCGAAGACCAGGTCCGCTTTATCAATAGTGGGTTCGACGTTGATGAACCGGACGAGCGCGGTTCCGCTGGCGGCGGCGGGTCCGCTTGACGTCTGTCCCTCGGAGGTCTTGGTGGCGGTGGGCCGATTCACGGGGGGACTGCAACCAGCGCCGGCGAATGCCAGGCACGCGGCCACGTAGAACTTTAGCTTCATAGGGAACACTTCCTTCGTGAGGTTGGATCGGTTCAGGGAAAGAAGCGTTACGGCGCTCTTGCGATAGGATAGAGCCTGCCCCGTTTACCTGTTTTTCGGCACCTACAATTTCGCCGTTGCAAATAAACGGCTTACTGGTAGACCACGGCCCATTTAACGCCAATTCTTACCTATCACTTGAAGTTCCTAAGGCATCATAATCGACCTTTTTGCCATTTTTGGCCAATAGCGGCAGTTTTGTCGACACGATATGACGTCTCGAAACCCCGTATTTATTGACGAATAACTTCGTGGGACGCGCTCTAGGATAGGGCTCGTGATGCCTCCTTCCTTTCGTGCCCTTCTACTTTTTTCGGCCTCGTCCGCGCTGGTTGCGCAACGGGATGCCGCCAAAGAGGAGTGGGTGGATTTGTTCAACGGCCGGAATCTGGACGGCTGGGTGGTAAAGATTGCCGGGCACGAGTTAGGCGATAACTACGGCGAGACATTCCGCGTGGGGCAGGGCGGGCTCATTCAGGTTTCGTACGATAAGTATGATACGTTCGGCGCACGGTTTTCGCATCTGTTTTATAAGAAGAAACTATCGCATTACCGGTTGGCGATGGAATACCGGTTTGTTGGGGAACAGATGAAAGATGGGCCTGGCTATGCGCGATTGAATAGCGGCGTCATGATACATTCGCAGGCGCCGGAGACGATTCTGAAAGACCAGGATTGGCCGATTTCGGTGGAGGCGCAGTTCTTGAGTAATGACGGAAAGCTGGCGCGGCCGACAATGAATGTGTGTACGCCGGGAACGGAAATCTTTATGAAAGGCGCAAGGGTGAAGGCGCATTGCACGAACTCAAGTTCGCGCATTTTCCGAGGGCCGGACTGGGTGAAGGTGGAAGTGGAAGTACTCGGCGCGGAGAAGGTGCGGCACCGGGTGGAGGGGGAGGTGGTGTTGGAGTATGAGACACCGCGGATAGGCGGCGGCGTGGCGAATCGGTTCGATCCGGCGGTGAAGGTGGACGGGACGGTTCTGAGTGAGGGCTACATCGGTTTGCAGAGCGAGAGTCATCCGGTGGAGTTCCGGAATGTGCGGCTGCTGGAATTAAAGGGGTGCATGGATCCGAAGGCCGGCAATTACAAGTCCTACTTCGTGGCGCGGGACGATTCGCGGTGCGTGCAATCTAAGTAGTTGGCGTGCCGGTACGTTGGTTTTTTGTAACCAGTACTTTCCGGACCTAACTGGACCTCTTGTAACTTTGCGGCACTTCGATTGGTTGTTAGACTTGCGGCAGACTTATGCGTAAGACGTATAGTGAACCACCGAAGATGCCGGGATATCCGAAACCGAGACCGGAAGTGAAGCCAAAGCCGGCGGCGACGCCAGTGACAGTTCCGGTTGCGCCGGCACGCATGCGGTTGGGATGGTCGCGTGGCATTGTGGACCAAGCGCGTGTGGATAGCGCGCCGATGCCGGTGACGAGAGTGCGATCGAGCGCGGCCCTGCGGGCGCGGGCGGGGGAGTGCTATCGGCCGCCAGTGCGGCCAATGTTGGTAGATGCGGCTCCCGCAGTGAGGCCGCCGGTGGCGCTAACGATCCCGGTTCCGCGGCGACGGGAGACCGAACCGCTGCCGGAGGCGCCGACCTTCTTCAGCACCGCGTGGGGCGCCATAGTCCTACAGGCGACCGGCACTCTGCGGTTCTTGGCGGGAGCGCCGCGGATCTCCGATCAGGGCTGCCAAATCGTCGCGCCGATGAAGCGCACTTTGCTGTTATCGGTGTTGAAATAATAAGCGGAGACGATTTTGCCATCGGGCCGTTCGGCGGAGCGGGGATAACCGAGGTCTGTGGCGCCGCCGTCTGTCCTGAGGATGATTTCATCGCTCCACGTTTTGCCGAGATCATTACTCACGCGGGCGCGGATGCCGAAAGGCGGGCGGCGGTATCCGTAGATGAGAGCAAGACGGCCGTCACGCAGCTTCAACAGGCTGGGGGGATTTCCGGCGCCGATTTCAGGGGCGATTTTGCCTTCCGCGGTCCAAGTTTTGCCGTCGTCGATGGAGCGATAGGCTTCGATAAAGCCTTTACGGCGGATGGCGGTGTAGAGCGTCTGGGGACCGAGGAGCAGCGAAGCGGGCATAATGGCGTAGTCGTTATCCGCCGGTTCGGGACCGATGAGCCCTTCGAGCGTCCATGTATTTCCGCCGTCGCGGGTGCGGGTGCAGGCGACGCGGCCTTCCTTGCCGTTAGCTTTGCCGAGAGTGGTAAAGAGGAACATGTCGTGCTTGCCGTTGACGATGTAATCGGTCCGGGCGGCGGTGCCTTTATGGCCGAAATCGGGGAGCTTAAACGGGCCCGCCCAGTTTCTGCCGCGGTCGTAGGAGTAATAGAAACGGGAGACGCCGGGATTGCCGGTCATGCGGGCGGTGAAGGCGAAGTCCTTTCTGGTGAAGTCGATGTTGCCGGGGGAGTCTTGCAGGGCGGGGCCTTTGCCGGCGGGGTAGTTCTGGTATTTGACTTCGGCGGGAAGTTCGAGGGATTTGGGCTGTTCAATGGACCACGTGTCGCCGCCGTCGAAAGAGCGGGCCAGAAGTTGATCCGGGGCGTGATCGTGACTGATGGCGTGGCCCTGTTGGCGGAATACAAAGGGCGCCGCATCGAAGCCGAAAACGATCTCCTTGCCCCAGGACCAAAGCCCGTGGTTGGCGGGCCAGCCAGCGAAGCGGCCGGGTTGTTCGTAGACGACGATGTGGAGTGGCTCCTGGACAAGCCGGCGCATAAGGAGGGCGGCGCGTTTGGCTTGACGAGGGATACTTTCGACATCGACGGATTCGCCAACGGCGTGGGCGCCGGAGCCGATAGCGCCGAGGCCGGAGAGCGAGTCGACAAAAGGCGCGATGAAGGAGATGTCGCCGGCGCCGCGGAGCATGGGGTCAAGCTCGCCGGCTTCCGGAAGTCCGGCGGCGCGGCTACTTTCGTTGAGCAGTTGCAGGAGACGTTTGTTGCCGGCCGTCGGAGCCATAGGCGGATATCCCGCTTCGAATGTTAGTTCAGCTTTAGTGCCGGGAAGATTCTTCGCGGCGATGGCGTACATGCCGTCCTTAATGCGGGCGGCCTGTTCGGGGGAGAGGGCGCGGATCTCGCCCTTGGCGAGCGCTTCCGCGGGGATGATGTTGTCCTTGCCGTTGACGGTGCCGGTACCGGCGGGATCGGACTTCGGGTTCGCGCCGCCGAGTAACATGCCGACATTGAAAGTCATATTTGGCTCGCGGAGCGTTTGTTGGAATTCATTGAGGATACGGCTGATTTCGTAGACGGCGCCATAGCCCATTTGATCGTTGAAGATGCCGCCGGAGTGGCCGGCCTTGCCGGTGGTGCGGAGTTGCCAGCCGGTGAAGCCGCGGCGGGCGGTGGAGACCATGTCTTGCGAAACGCTGCGGATGCCAGTTTCAAAGCAGAGCGCGGCACGGGCGGCCTTGCCGGCTTCGATAAATTCGCGGCGGGTGACGGAGAGTTCGCCGGGCGCTTCTTCATCGCCGGTGAGGAAGATGGACAGCGGGATGCCGTCGAGCTGTCCCGATTGGTGCAGGGCTTTCAGGGCGGAGAGCATGACGACGAGGCCGCCCTTCATGTCGGAGACGCCTGGACCGGTGGCGGTGCGGCCTTTTCGTTCCCAGCGCTGGAATGGGCTAGACGGTTCGAAGACGGTATCCATGTGGCCGATTAATAGGATGGGTTTGCCGGGGCCTTTGCGGGTGGCGGCTAAGTGGACCCCGCGTTTGATCGAGTCGAGCGGGATGAGGCGAGTTTCAAAGCCGAGCGCGACTAGTTCCCGTTCCATGATGGCTGCGACGGCGCGGACGCCGGCGGGGTTGAAGGTGCCGGAGTTTTGATTTACCAGGCGTTCGAGCAGTTCGACGGCGGCGGGGGCGTCCGCATCAATGGCTTGCACGAGAGTGGATTCCGGCGACTGGGCGGACAGGAGCGCGGCGGCTAACAGAAAACGGTGCATTGCGTTGAGGATAACGCAGGGGCTTTTATTGAACGCGTTCAAAAAAGTCTTGACAGCGATGCTGAGACGCGCGCATATTTGGAATTGAACATGTTCAAAGTTGGGAGGCGAGCAACCTGGAGAGCCCGGATTTCGGCAAAGTGCGGAGTACGGTTTCCACCCCGCGGCAGATGCAGTTCGCCTTACGGTTGTCCTTTTAAATTTCCGTCGTCGCCGGACCGGGCGCATCTGACTGGGCATGAGCGTTTTTGCGGTGATCGGAGCGACGGGCGGTATTGGTTCAGCGGTAGCCAGGCGGCTGCGGGCGCGCGGCTTCGCGGTGCGGCTGATTGGGCGTAATGAGGAACGGTTGGCGCTATTGGCTTCTGAAATAGGCGCCACGTACGCGGTGGCCGATGCGACGCGAGTGTTGGAGTTGGAGGCCGTGTTGGGCGCGGATTTGCTGGGCGTGGTGAATTGCGCGGGGAGCCTGTTGTTGAAGCCGTGCCATTTGACGAGCGAGGCGGAATGGGAACAGGTGATCGCCACGAACTTGACCACGGCGTATGCGACGGTGCGCGCCGGGGCTAAGGCGATGATGGGGACGGGCGGGTCGATCGTGCTGTGCGCGACAGCGGCGGCGCGGACGGGGATGGCAAACCATGAGGCGGTTGCGGCGGCCAAGGGCGGCGTGATGGGATTGGCTTTGTCGGCCGCGGCGACCTACGCGCCACGGCGGATTCGCGTGAACTGCGTGGCGCCGGGGTTGGTGGACACGCCGTTGGCGGCGCGGATCACCGGGAACGCGGCCGCGCTGGAGGCTTCGACGGCGATGCATGCGCTGGGGCGAATTGGAAGCGCGGAAGATGTGGCGTCGGGGATTGTATGGCTACTCGATCCGGAGAACAGTTGGGTGACCGGGCAGGTGTTGGGAATCGATGGTGGCTTGGGCACGGTGCGGCCGCGCTGAGCAGCGATACAATAATAGTCGCAATGCGACGTGTACTCTTGTTCGGGGCGATGCTGTTCCCGGTGTTCGGGCAGAACGGTGTCGATTTTCAGCGCGACGTTCGGCCGATACTTTCCGATGCCTGCTTTCAGTGCCATGGGCCGGACAAAGCCATACGGATGGCGGGGCTGCGGCTCGATACCCGCGATGGCGCGCTGCCGCGGGCGATTGTTCCCGGAAAGCCGTTGGAGAGCACGCTCTATCAGCGCATTACCCAGGAGAACATCGCGTTGCGGATGCCGCCGTTAGCTTCGCACAAGGTTCTAAGCGAGGCGCAAAAGGCGACGCTGAAAACCTGGATTGAACAGGGCGCGCCGTGGAAGGAACACTGGGCGTTTCGCGCGCCGGAAAAAGCGGCGGTGCCGGCGGGGCGGAGTCCAATTGATTACTTTGTGCGGACGAAACTAGCCGCGGAAGGCTTGACGCCGGGAGCTGAAGCCGACCGCCGGACGCTGGCGCGGCGAGCGGCGCTGGACCTGACTGGCCTGCCGCCGGAGCCTCTCGATGTGGATGCATTTCTGGCGGACACCTCGGCAAACGCTTATGAAAAGTTGGTGGACAAATACCTGGCCTCGCCGCGCTATGGCGAGCATCGGGCGCGCTACTGGCTGGACGCGGCGCGCTATGCCGATACGCACGGGATTCACGTCGATAACTATCGCGAGATGTGGCCTTATCGAGATTGGGTGATTGGGGCGTTCAACAAAAACATGCCCTTTGATCGCTTCACGGTAGAGCAGATCGCCGGCGACATGCTGCCCAACCGGACGCTGGAACAGCAGATTGCGTCGGGCTTCCACCGGTGCGGGATCTCGACGAACGAAGCGGGGATTATTGTCGACGAAGTGGAAGCGATCTATGCCAAGGATCGAGTGGACACGACGGGCACAGTGTTCATGGGCCTGACGCTGGGCTGTGCAACCTGCCATGACCATAAGTTCGATCCGATATCGCAAAAAGACTTTTATACGATGGCGGCGTTCTTCCGCAATACGACGCAAAACACGATGGACGATAACATTCCCGACACGCCGCCGATAGTGGTGGTGCCGCGCGATGAGGACCGCTCCCGGTGGACCGCGTTAAACCAGGAATTGACGGCGGTTAAGGCGAAACAGGCGCGGCTGAGGGCAACGGCTACCGCCGGGAAATCGACGGAGTTGCGATCGCCCATCGAACCGGCGGCGGAAGTGTTCTCGATGCGGAAAGAGGTGCGGTTCAAGAAGGGCGAATTCCTGACGCTGCCAAATCAAAAGGTGTTTGACGCCGACAAGCCCTTTTCAATCGCGACGCGGATTTACTTTCCGGAGGGCGAGGACAGCTACGCGGTTGCCAGCCAGAATGACCCGGAAAAGAAGGGGATGGGTTGGCTGATTGAGATCGGGGCGCGAGTGGCGAATTTCCGGTTGACGGGCGACGACGAGAAGTCGGTGACGGTCCGCGCGGCTCACATGGAGCAAATGAAGCAGGGGAGTTGGAACCATCTGGTGGTGACCTATGACGGGTCGCGGGAGCAGGCGGGTCTCGCTTTGTATCTGAACGGCCGGGTGATTCCGTTGCAGGGCGGCGGGGACATTAATACCAAGCTGACAGGGAGCATTTCGACGGATAAACCCCTGCTGCTGGGCAAAGAACGGCGGCGCGGTTTTGAGGGCGGCGCGATCTCGGAGTTTGATATTTTCAACCGTGTCCTGACGGCCGAAGAGGCCTCACTGCTAAGCCAGTGGCCGAAGGCCGACGCGGCGCTGACGTATTTGACGCTCTACGATGCGGAGTACCGGGCGCTTTCGGCAAAGCTGGCAGCGTTGACAGCGGAGGCGCGGCAGATCCGGAAACGCGGGGCGGTAACGCTGGTTATGCAGGAGCGAACGGACCGCAAGCCCGTCGCGAATATTCTGCATCGGGGCATGTACGATGCGCCTCGGGAGGAGGTGGAGCCGAACGTTCCGGCGGTGTTGCCGCCGATGGATCCCAGTTATCCGCGAAATCGTTTGGGGCTCGCGAAGTGGATCGTCGATGCGGCCAATCCGCTGACGGCCCGTGTGACGATTAACCGATTTTGGCAGGAGATTTTTGGGACTGGCATTGTGAAGACGGCGGAGGACTTTGGGTCGCAGGGCACGCCTTCCTCGCATCCGGAGTTGCTCGATTGGCTGGCGGTTGAGTTCCGCGAATCGGGCTGGAATGTGAAAGGCATGTTGAAGCTGATGGTGATGTCGGAGACCTACCGGCAGTCGCCGGTGACGACGCCGGATAAGCTGAAGCGCGACCCGGATAATCGGCTGCTCTCGCGCGGTCCGCGGTTCCGGATGGACGGCGAAGTGCTGAGGGATTACGCGCTGTCAACGGGCGGGTTGTTGGACGCCGCCATTGGCGGAGCGAGCGTAAAGCCGTATCAGCCGGATGGCGTGTGGGAGACGGTGGCGATGAATGGCAGCAACACCAAGTTCTACAAGCGCGATGACGGTTTGAAGCTGTACCGGCGTAGCCTGTATACGTTTTGGAAGCGGAGCGCGCCGCCGGCGTCGATGGAGCTTTTCAACGCGCCGACGCGGGAGAACTGCACGGTGCGCCGGGAGCGGACGAACACGCCATTGCAGGCGCTGACGACGATGAATGATCCGCAGTTTGTGGAGGCGTCGCGAGCCTTGGCGGAAAGCGCCCTGCGCGCCGGCGGCGGCTTTGACCGGCAGCTTGACTATGTGTCGATGCGGGTGCTCGCGCGGCCGTTCGCGGCGCGGGAACGGGCGGTGTTGCGGGGGGCATATGTCGACCTTCAGGCTCACTATGAAAGTCATTTGAGCGACGCGAAGAAGTTAGTCCGGGTGGGCGAATCTAAACCGGATGCGGCGTTGCCAGCGGCGGAGTTCGCGGCCTGGACAATGTTGGCGAGTAACGTATTGAATCTGGACGAGGCGTTAAATAAGTAACTTATGCATCCATCCGATGAGGCGGTTTTAGCCGAGACAAGACGGCAGTTTTTCGGACGCGGCGCGCGCGGGCTTGGGGCGTTGGCGCTCGCCTCGGTCGCGAACGGCGCCGCTGCGCTGCCGCACTTCGCGCCAAAGGCGAAGCGGTGTATTTATTTGCACATGGTGGGCGCGCCGCCGCAGCAGGATTTGCTGGATTACAAGCCGAAAATGAACGAATGGTTCGACAAGGACTTGCCGGCGTCGATCCGGCAGGGTCAGCGCCTGACGACGATGACGTCAGGGCAGAGCCGGTTTCCCATCGCGCCGTCGAAGTTCAAATTCGCGCAGCACGGGAAGACCGGCGCGTGGGTATCCGAGTTATTGCCGAACATGGCGGGGATGGTGGATGACTTAGCCATTGTCCGGTCGATGCACACGGAGGCGATTAATCACGAACCGGCCATTACATTCATTCAGACCGGTAACATGAACGCGGGCAAGCCATGTATCGGTTCATGGGTCTCGTACGGCTTGGGCAGCATGAACAAGGAACTGCCGGCGTTTGTCGTGTTAAACGCGACGCACTCGAATCCGAAGGCGCCGGTGCAGGCGATTTCGGCGCGGCTGTGGAGCGCGGGTTTCCTCTCCGCCCAGTATGCGGGCGTGGCGTTGCGCGCGGGCGGCGATCCGGTGCTTTATATCAACAATCCGGACGGCGTCGATGCCAAGGTGCGGCGGCGAATGCTGGATTCACTCGGCGAACTGAACCAAATCCAGTATGCGCAGGTGGGCGATCCGGAAACGCAGAGCCGGATTTCGCAATATGAGATGGCTTTCCGGATGCAAACGTCGGTGCCGGAGTTGACGGATTTGTCACAGGAGACGGAGGCGACTTACTCGATGTACGGGGAAGACGCGAAGAAGCCGGGGACATTTGCGAATAGCTGTTTGATGGCGCGGCGCCTTACCGAGCGGGGTGTGCGGTTTGTGCAAATCTATCATCGCGGGTGGGATGTGCACGGCGAGTTGCCGGAGATTTTGCCGAGCCAGTGTCAGGACGTGGACCGCGCCGCGTGGGCGCTGGTGCAGGATTTGAAGCAACGCGGGATGTTGGACGACACGCTAGTCATTTGGGGCGGGGAATTCGGCCGGACAGTGTATTCGCAGGGTAAGTTATCGGCGGCGAGTTACGGCCGGGATCATCATCCGCGTTGTTTCAGCGTCTGGATGGCGGGCGGGGGTGTGAAGGGCGGCATCGTCCATGGGGAGACCGATGAGTTCTCCTATAACATCGTGCGAGACCCGGTCCACGTGCGCGATTTCCAGGCAACGCTCCTGCACCTGTTTGGCGTCGATCATACGCGATTCACTTACATGTATCAGGGGCTGGACCAGAAGCTAACGGGCGTGGAGCCGGCTGCCGTCGTCAAGGCGCTGTTGGGCTAAGCCTGCGGATACTCGATTTCCGGCTTCAACTCGCCCTTTTCCAAATGCCGGATCATCGTCGCATACTCGGCTGCATGGCGGTCGTGCGTGACGATGATTATGGTCTTGCCGAAGTCCTTATTCAGCTTCTGCAGCATCACCATCACGTCTTTAGCGGATTGCGCGTCCAGGTTGCCCGTCGGCTCATCCGCGAGCAAAATATCGGGATCGGTGGCAATTGCCCGCGCAATCGCCACGCGCTGTTCCTGGCCGCCCGAGAGCTGGCGGGGAAAGTGCGCAAGGCGGTCGTCGAGCCCCACCAGTTTCAGCGCCGTTTCCGCTTGCCGCATCCGCTCCCTGGATTTCAGCCCGGTCAGTTTGAGCGGCAGTTCCACGTTCTCAATCGCGGTCAACACGGGTATCAGATTGAACTGTTGGAAGATGAACCCGATATGCCGGTTGCGCCATCGCGCCAAATCGGCGTCGCTAAGTTGGGATAGATCCTCGCCCAGCACCGCGATCTTCCCGGACGTTGCCCGGTCCATCGCGGCGATCAGGTGCATGAGCGTCGATTTGCCAGACCCCGACGGCCCCATCAGCGCCACAAATTCGCCCTTGTTTATCTCTATGTCGCAGTTGTCCAGCGCCCGTACTTCAAACTCTTCGCGCTTGTAGATCTTCGACAGCTTTCGCGCTTCGATCACCACTTCGCTCATGATTTGCTCCTCACCGCGGCACCTATTTTCAAGTCGGCCGGCGGATCCAGAATCAGCGTCTCCCCGCCGCTCAAGCCTTCCACTTTCAATCCCGCCGAGTTCTCACCCTTCGGCCTGACGATGCGTTTTTCCGCCTTCCCGCCCTCGACAATCCAGACGGAACTATTCCGCACCGCCGACTTCGGAATAACCACCACGGCCAACTCCGCCGCCGCTTCCTGTTTTCCAGAATTCTGGAATTGTTTTCCATTTTCCTGGAATTGCACCGTCGCGTTCATCTCCGGCCGCAGGTAATCGTCGGGATTCAAAATCTTCACCTTCACCTGAACGGTGGCCTTCTGGCGATTGGCTTCCGGGGAAATTTCGGTGATGGACCCTTTGTATTTTTTATCCGGATAGGCATCGGTAAAGACAATGGCCTTTTGCCCGAATTGAAGCTTGGCGAAATCGGACTGATTGATATCCAACTCCACCTCGATATCGCTCAAATCGGCCAGCGAGACGACGAAACCCTTGGGACCGCCGACACCGGAAAAGCCCGTCGTCACAAACTCGCCTTTCTCCACGTTGCGGTCCAGGATGGTGCCCTTCACCGGAGCGCGAATCACGGTGTTGTTCATTTGCGTTTGGGCGAATTCCACGCGCCCCTGTGCCTCATTAATGGTTCCCTGAATGAAGGCGATCGCTTCCTTGCGTGGACCCAGCCGCGCCAGTTCCAAGGTCCGCTCCAGGCTCTTCACCCTGTTTTCAAATCCATCCATCCGGGCGACGGCATCGTCCAGCGCCTGTTTGGAGGACACGCCACTCTCCACCAACTGCCGGATTCGTTCCAGGCTCACCAGTGCGTTCTTCCCGTCCGCCTTGGCTTGTTCCAGATCCGCCTGCGCGCGCTGAATTTCTTCCGGACGAGATCCACTCTTCGCCTCGGCCATACGCGCGTTCAGCGATTCCAACTGGCCAATCGCCGTATTCAAACTAGCGCGATACTCTTCGTCTTCCAGCCGGACAATAATCTGCCCCTCATTCACCCGCTCGCCTTTGTTGACGCCGATCCACAACACCCTGCCAACCACTTTGGAGGCGACTTCAATTTTATGCGCGGCCACAATATACCCCGTGGCGTCCAAAATACTCCCCGCCGCGCTCATCGATCCGCCTGGCGCAACGGGCGCCGGTACCACCATCGTGGCCAATTCCTTCGGCCGGTTCAATGAACTGAACACCGTACTGGCAACGCCCAGCAAAAGAAAAAGCGCGATGCCGCCAATGATCCATTTCGCCGCCAACGAACTCTTCTTCCCCGTCCGCCCGCGGTCAATTTTCAGACTCTTCAGCTCTGCGTCCATGCTCATTTATCAGATGTCTCTCAGTGCATCCAAGATTTGCTTTCGCGCCGCCGCCGCAGCCGGCAGCAGTCCGCCCAGCGCCCCCATAAACAGTGCGAAGCCCAGTCCGGTCAACATGATTTCCGGCGTGATTTTGAAACTGAAAGCGACTTCGGAGAATGTCGTCAGGCTGCCGATTCCGGTGGTGAAGCCATTCAGCGGCAGCACCAGCAGGCAGCCGATCAAGCCGCCGAGAATCGCCAAAACCAAACTCTCCAGAAAGAAACTAAGCAGCACGCTGAACCGCGAAAACCCCAGCACTCGCAGCGTGCCGATTTCGCGCGAACGGCGCGCCACCGCCGCATACATGGTGTTCATCGCGGCGAAGGAACTTCCCACCGCCATGACGATGGCGATGAAGATCCCCAGAAACTGAATCGGCGCCGCCGAACTCGACTGCTGCTCGTAGTAGAGCCGCTCGGTCATCGCGCCCATTTTCAAGCGTTGATCGTCCTTCAGGTTCTTGATGAACGGCTCGACACTCGAAACCGGATCCACTCGCACCAGCGCCGAACTCAGCACATCACAGCGATTGTCGTCGGAGCAGACCTGATCCAAGTCGCCCCAAATCTCACTGTTGGCGGCGGAGTCGCCCGCATCGAAAACGCCGACAACCCGCCAGGCGCCCTTGCCAAACCGCAAATCCTTACCGAGCGCCGCCTCCGGGTTGCGCTTGGCGACGTTTTTACCAACGGTCACTTCCCGCTTCCCGGCTTCGAACCAGCGGCCCGCGGCGATAGCGATCGCCGGCCGGAGTTTGAAGCCCGGATCGGGCTTCAAACCGCGGATGGAGATGTTAATTCCGGAGTCGTAATCGACGCTTTCCAGGAGTACCGTACTCACCATTTCCAACGAAGCCAGCGTTAGCCCGGATTCATCCCGTTTAATCCCAGGCCGCAACTTCAGATCCTGGAACTGCGTACGCGTAAAGTTGCTGCTCAGTTCCGATTCGGCGCTCTGCCGCATCACCAGAACATTGCCCTCCACGCCGGTACTGGAAAAAGCGTTTTTCAATCCGCCGACCAGCGCGAGTATCGATAGCAATACAGCGACGGTAAGGCCAATGCCAAGCGCGGTCATCAATGTGGTCGTTCGCCGCACCCAGAGGTTTCGGAGATTGTAGCTAAAGGGGAGTTTCATGCGATTACCCGGAATACCGCATGGCGTCGACAATGCTGGTCCGGGAAGCGCCGAACGCGGGGACAATCGCGGCGATCGTCCCCATGACGACGGCCGACGCAATCACCGCGGCCCACATCCATGGCGCCAGCGACATCCCTTCCAGATTGGCAAATCCTCCAGAGGCCGTCGCCACGCCTTTGCAAAGAACCCAGGCGACAACGCAGCCGAAAAAGCCTCCCAGCAATGAGATCACGGTGGCCTCGCCCAGAATCATTCCCATCACTTCACCATTGGTAAAGCCAAGCGTCTTCATGATGCCAACCTCCCGCACGCGCTCCCGCACACTCATGGCGATCGTGTTTCCGCAGACTAACAGAATGGTAAATGTAATGGCGGCGGAAATGGCGAACAGATAGAGTTTGACATTGCCCAGAAAACTGACGAAACTGGCCGCGAAAGCGCTCTCCGTCTCGGTCTTCGTCTGCACCTGCGCGTTGCGGAACAGGGCGTCAATCTGCTGCGCGATGGCCGGTCCATCTTCGGCCGATTGCGCCAGCATCAGGTACGTTCCGGCAAAGTCCCGCTGATCCGCGGGCAAGCTCTTCCAAAGATAGTCGATGTTGAACCACATCGATTCTTCATTCTTGTCCATGTCGAATAGCCCGCGTACGTTGAACTCCAAATCCACGGGGAAGATGTCGCCTTTGAGCGTGATTTTGTCGCCGACTTTGATATTGAATTTCCCGGCCAGATCCCGGCCCAGAACGGTACCCGCGCGATCGGCGATGAATGCCTTCTTCTCTTCCTCGGAGATTCGAATGTCGGGGTAAACCTTGAATAGTTGTTCCGGTTCACAAGCGAATCGCGCGAAGAAATTCTTCGGCTCCTTGTAGACGCCGCCGAACCACTGGTAGGCCATGATCGCTTCCACGCCCGGCACCTGCCGTATTTTCGCCTCATAGCTGATGGGCATGATCTGGGTGAGTGAAATACGATTGCGCGTGACCAGCCGGCGCGATCCCGCCGGGCTAGTATCGGGCGACAGGAACAGCGCCGCGTAAATCGACAGCAGCACGCCCAGCAAACAGAACGACGCTGCAATGCTCGCTATCGTTAACAAGCTTCGCCGCCGGTTGCGCGTCGCGTTTTTCCAAATCAACGGAATGAATTGTCCCACCGGTCACCCCCGATTCTGCCATGGTAACCTAGCGCAGCGCGAAAGTGAAAACTTAGAGTTTCCGCGCCGGTCACCGCTTCGGAGCCCGCTTTCCGATGCAGTACAAATACCCCGCCGTTCGCAGGAATAGCTGCCCGTCGCTAACCGCCGGCGAACTCAAAGTGTAGTCCTTCATATCGTTTTCAGAAATTACTTTGAACTCCGGCCCGGCCTGCAGGACCGTTACAAGCCCCTCTTCATTCGTCACATAAAGCTTGCCGTCGGCCAGCACCGGAGACGAACTATAGATGGCCGGTTTGATTCTCTTCCCACCGTAAATCTCCGCCCCCGTCTTCGCATCCAGGCACCAGACAATGCCGCGGTCATTCGTAATGTAGAGGTACTTCCCATCGGTCACCGGCGTCGGCACATCGGGGCCATTCGGGTTCTGCCAGACGACATGGCTCTTCGTCACGTCGCCCTTCCCGCCCGGCCGCAACGCCGTCAGCGGACGCACCCGTGTCGGCGCGTAGATCAGGCCGTCCCGCACCACCGGCGACGCAATAATGCGGTTCATCGGGTTGTTCTGCGGGTTCAGGACATTCGCCCGCCATAGCTCCTTCAACGTCGCCGGATCATGCCCCGTCACCACGTCCCCGCCGGAAATGACGATCTCCGTCTGCTTCCCCGACGTCCAAACCGCCGGCGTCGTATAACTATCCGGAGATTCCACGATCGCCTCCGTCGGCCGGTCGACTCTTGCCGCCGTCTTTCCCGTCTTCGGGTCGATCCGCAAAATGTAAGAAGGATCGTCCGTTTTCATTCCGTGCAGAACCTGCACATAGAGCATCCCATTCCAAAGCAGCGGGGACGAGGCATACCCCCAGTTCAACCCAAACGCGCCATACTCCTTCTGCATGTCGCGCGTCCACAACTCGGCGCCGCTGAAATCGAACCCCTTGAAAATACCCGTTCCGGTCATCACGAAGACGTTCTTGCCGTCAGTCACCGGAGACGGCGACGACATGTTCTGCTTGTTGATTTTGTAGTTGCCGCCGCCGATCTTCTTCTTCCATTTCACGGCTCCCGCCGCGCGGTCCAGCGCCCACAACTGCAAGTCGTCGCCCTCGGCGACGTTCAGGAAAATATGCTCGCCCCATATGATCGGCGTGGCCCCGCTGCGCCCCGGCAACGCCAGCTTCCACGTTACATTTTCTTCCGTCGTCCACTTTTCCGGCAGTCCTTTTTCATCGCTCACACCGTCCAGCGACGGACCCCGCCACTGCGGCCAGTTGTCCGCCCGCACGACCGCGAGGGAAATTAGTAGGAGTATCGGTATTCGGCGCATATCCGCCATGATACTCCCGGCTGTGGTGCACGATTTCGAATTATCTTGACAGTAGCTATCAAAGTGATATCATTTCTATATCGATAACGTATTGGCCCCAAGGAGGTCAACATGATCAAAGAAATTCGCATCGGCGCCGCTTCCGGCTACCTGATGCTCCTCGCGAATTTCGCGCTGTACAGTGCCGCCATCGTGGCGTTTGTCAGCGCGAAGCGGACGGTGGAGGTGGCGCCACTAGCGATGATCGTCAGCGGGATTGGCCTGCTGGTCATTGCCATCTTCGTCTCTTGCGGATTTTTCACGGTCCATCCGAACAAGGCTGCCGTGCTCCAATTATTTGGGAAGTACGTCGGTACGGTAAAGGACGAAGGCCTCCGCTGGACCAACCCGTTCTTCGCGAAACATATGGTCTCGCTACGTACGCGCAACTTCGAAACCAATCGCCTGAAAGTCAACGATTTTGACGGCAATCCAATTGAGATTGGCGCTGTCGTCGTCTGGAAAGTAGTCGATTCCGCGGAAGCCTCCTTCCAGGTCGAGAACTACGAAAACTACGTCAACATTCAAAGTGAATCGGCGCTTCGAACCTTGGCCACTCACTACTCTTATGACTCGCATGAAAAGGACGGGATTTCACTGCGTGCCAACACCGCCGAGATAGCCGCGCGCCTTCAACAGGAGATTCAGGAAAGGCTCGCCGTCGCGGGCGTTGCCGTCGTAGAGGCCCGCATCAGCCACTTGGCTTACGCGCCGGAAATTGCGGCCGCCATGTTGCAACGCCAGCAGGCATCGGCCATCGTCGCGGCTCGGCAGAAGATCGTCGAGGGCGCCGTTGGGATGGTGGAAATGGCGCTCGACATGCTCAGCCAGCGCTCCGTCGTAAATCTCGATGAGGAACGCAAAGCGGCAATGGTATGTAACCTGCTCGTCGTCCTCTGTGGCGAGCGGAGTACCCAGCCCGTCATCAATGCTGGGACGCTGCATCACTAGGGATCGCGAATGGCCGAGCGGAAATCATTTCTAATCCGCATCGACGCTCAAACCCTCGATCTTGTGAAGGAGTGGGCGGACGATGAGTTCCGCTCGCTCAACGGGCACGTGGAGTTCCTGCTACGCGACGCACTAAAACGGTCCGGCCGCTTGAAATCGCCGGCCGGCAAGCCTGCAAAGTCCGCGCCGGACGATGAATAATTACTGCAGTGCGTCGATGATCCGGACCACGTCCTGCGTCTCGCTGCGCACAATGAACCCAACCGCCGTCCGCAGTAGAAATCCCGGCGGGTCCAATACGCCCGCGCCGATCAGATTCACGCCGGCGTCCAGCACGGTGATAGCGGCCGCCTTCTCCGCGTCTTCCAATTCCGCCATCACCAGCGCCTCCATCCATGCCTCGTCCCGCGCCTTCGCCAAGCTGAATTCCACCAGGCGCTCTTCGTTCTGTTCCCCCAAAATGTCCAACAGCCACATCAACGGGGCAACACTCGCAATTGAGTCCTGCGCATCGTTAATCTGTTCGGCCAGAATCTTGTTGATCTGCTGAAAGTCGGCTTGCAGCGAATGGATCGCGCTCCCCGGAGCCGCCTCCGCCGACACGATCGCCAAGTCCAGATTAATGTGCGCGTTCATACCCAATAGCAAGTGTTGAATGATCGTCCGGTCCGTCCGCCCCGCCGCTCCCAACGCCAGCATCCAGCATCGGCTCACGTATTGCCCCGCCCGCCAACCTTCATACGCCGCCAAATAGCGGTTAGCAAATCCGGCAGCCATCCGCTCCATCCGCGGCCCGTCGGTAAATCTCCCAGCCGCAATGCCGCGTTTCACTTCCCTGGTTACGCGGCGGTACAGGGCGGGGAAGTAGCCCAACCGCGATTGCTCCGTCTTTGCGCGCTCAATAATTACGGTCAATGCGTCAAGCACTGCATCGATTGAATTCGCCGCTGGCATAGACAAGCATTGTAATTGGTCTTGCACCGCATCGCAGCCGTGCGGTATCGTTGCCCCAATGCCCCAGTCTCTCCTCCTTATTCTCACCGCCGCCATGTTGCTCGCTCAACGGCAAACGCCGGACACGCCCGCCTTCCCCCTTTGGTCCGGCGGCGCTCCTGGCGCTCAAGGCTCGGAGGAAAAGGACATTCCCACACTCACGCCCTGGATTGCGAAGAACCCCAACGGCAAGGCGATCGTTGTCTGTCCCGGCGGAGGATATGGCGCGCTCGCCATTGATCACGAAGGCAGGCAGATCGCGCAGTGGCTCAACTCCCAAGGCATTTCCGCTTTCGTTCTTCGCTATCGTCTCGGCCCCAAGTATCGGCATCCGGCCATGATCGACGATGCCCAGCGCGCCCTTCGCACGGTCCGCTCCCGCGCCGCCGAATTTCAAGTCAACCCCGCCAAAATCGGCATTATGGGCTTCAGTGCGGGCGGCCACCTCGCCGCCACGGCCGCCACTCATTTCGACTTCGGTAATGCCGCTAGCGTCGACGTCATTGACCGCGTCAGTTCCCGCCCCGACTTCGCCGTCCTCGCCTATCCGGTCATAACCCTCACCAACGAGCCGTATGTCCACAAAGGCAGCCGCCGCAACCTGCTCGGCGAAAACCCCGATTCCAAGCTGGTAGAGAGTCTTTCAAACGAACGCGCCGTCACACGCGATACGCCGCCGTGTTTCCTATTCCACACTGACGCCGACAGCGGCGTCCCGCCCGAAAACAGCGTGCTGTTTTATCTCGCTCTTCGCAAACACGGCGTCCCCGCTGAGTTGCACATTTATGAAAAGGGTCCGCACGGCGTCGGTCTGGCGTGGAGCGACATCGCACTCAGTTCTTGGCCCGGCCGCCTCGCCGATTGGCTTCGCAACCGTTGAACGAAAGTTGACTTTTCACATTTCGATTTGGTGTAATGGTGAGGGCAGCAACGCTGTTCCTCGGTAGCTCAACGGTAGAGCATTCGGCTGTTAACCGAAGGGTTGTAGGTTCGAATCCTACCCGGGGAGCCAAATTTTTAAAATCGCTTTTTTACAACCGTGGACGGATAGCCAACGTGTTTATAAGGCGTCAATGACGTTGAGCGATTCGACGAGCATTGTTTTTCGCTCCTCGAACACTTTCATGTAGTCCACGCACTGATGGCGGACGGTACCGACGCTCGACATAGGCGAGTTGCCGGGGGGAGCGCGGAGCTGAAAACACCTCGCACAGGATTGGCGACACGCAGGTCCGCCCGCTACTGGCCGCCAGGAACACTCTCCACTAGCACAACCTGTCCAACCCGAACCTCCGTATTGCCCTCCCACCGCTCGGTAATGAATGACACGCGAAGCTGGGCCGGGTCCCACTTCGGCTGCGATGCCAAACGCCGCAGTGCGTTCGTCACATCGAAACGATAGGTCAGCCCCGTCTTCGGAAAGCCCGGCTTTCCGCGGGTTGCCTCCCGGATGCCGAACATCGGCATGTGTCCGGCGAAGTGGTGGGAGTACTTGGCGATGTCGCTGTCCGGCGGCAGATTCAAATAAACCGCGAACGCAGGTGAATCGACTTCGGACCGTAGATTCTCAATCCCCAGAAAGTATCGTTTCTCAGGCCGATGATTGATGTGCGGGAGCGGCGAATTCTTCGAAGCCGGGAGCGATATGTGCGTCGCCTTTGCGCCAAGAGTAAACGGCGTGGAGTTCACCGCCGCGATCACAGGCTTCGAAGCTTGCTCGGCAAACGCCGTCGCCGAGGGGAGAATTGCGAGCACAACATAAATCCCTGCCAACGCCGCGGTCGCCTGCCATGCCTCGCGTTGGCGCGGGCGATAGGGCCACCGTTCCATGGCGCTCACCGCCATGCCTCCCGCCATCGCGATAACGCTGTGACCAGTGAATGCACAGGCCAGCATCAGCGGCCAGCAACTGGCGACGCAGGCAATACCGATCGTTCCTCCGAATCGCAGACAATCGCGGTCCGCCCGCCATCCCACCGGAGCAAGCGGACATCGGCGGTGGCACCCGGCCAGCGCCCGTGTGTGCAGCGTCGTCGCCATCCATACCGCCGCTATTGCGAAAAACGACGCAGGCGCGGCGTAGCTGTGCGTCCAGGATTCCTGACGCAGCCAAGCCGCCACCACGCCAACGCCCAGCCACGGCGCCAGGTAGCCGGCCAGAAATCCCGCAATCGCCCGGTTCCGCCTCGCCCACAGGCTGGCTTCCGCGGCGACTCGCACACGGTCCAGCGTGAACGGCGCCATCATCGCCAGCACCATCAGCATCCAATGCCAAATCTCCGTCATCACCGGCATCTGGTGTCCGGCGTGCTGCCAACCGGCCGCCAACAGCGTCACCCAGGCCGCCCCGCAAAGCAGCACCGTCCACCACTCCGGATGTCGCCACAAAAACTGACGGAGGCGCGGGGTCATTGGAAATAGAGACTCACTCGTCCAACCTGCGCTTCCGCCGCCTGGGGCCATGGCTCGGGTATGAAAGTAACCCGCAGTGTCCGGGCGTCCCATTCCTTCAACACCGCCAAACGCAGAAGCACATTCGTTACGTCGAAGCGGTAAGTGAGGCCGTTGGCGGGATGATGCCCTCTCACCTGGCTCATTTCAACGATTCCGAACATCGGCAAACTGCCCGCATATCGAAACGGGTGCCTTGCCGGATCCGATCCCTCTGGTAGATTCAAATACACCGCAAACGGCGGGACATCCACTTTACCCGTTATGTTCTCGATGCCGAGGTGGGCGGTCCTCGGCGTGCGATCGTCGCGGATCAGCGCCGGTCCAGTTGGCGCATGTACATCGAATGAGATAAATGTCGGCGCTTCCCGAATTAGGAACGGCTCACTGGTTGCGCCAACCATCTCTGGAATTGGCGGTTGGTTTGGGTCGTGTGGCGATTGCATTCTCTAACTCCTTGGTTGAACGTAGGCGGATCTAGACAGGGTCATCGTCATATTGATAAGACAGCGGCTCGGCACGGGTGTCGATTACCTGACTCACCGTCAAATCGGCGCGTTGGCCGCTCGCGTCGTGAAAGGGAAACGATGCGCCTAGCCATCCCCCGTCAGTAGGATTGGCCCTGCCGCCGCCCTGCCGCAGCCACGCCTTCCATAAGCGGTCAATATTGCAGTGGTGCAGCCAAAAGATGGGATCCAGACCAACCTTTACAAAATCGAACATGAACCCTGTGGGCCCGCCGGCGGTCCGGACGTGCATGGAGCCGTGCGGCGTGCCTTCCAGCGAGCCGCCTTCTCCACTTGAACCGCCGAATCCGCTGGCGCCACCGGCGTTTTCGAATACTGTTAGCCCCATGGCTGCTGTTATGTCAAACGGCGGCGGCGCGCCAGGAGGGCGGGGCTCTACGAATGTCGTGCCTCCCCCATTCGCGTCCGGATCCCGTTGGGGGATAAACAGTTGATTGGCGGTGGTGGCGGGAATCCGGAACGCCGCCGGCAGCGTCGACTGCCCCGGATTGCTGTAATTCCAATAGGGCAGCGCCCAATCGGTGGGTCCGCCCAGTCGCACCACATGACTCAGCACAATCATTTCAAAGTAGTGTAAATACATGCGATGCCATGGAAGAAAGAACCAGTTGCCATGCTCACACTGCGTCCAGAACGTGCCCTCGTCCGAAGGCAGAGGCAGGTCCGTCGCGTCTGCATTCGGGTCTCTGGCCCGAACATATGAGTGAATTGCCGCCTGATAGCGCCAACTCAGGGGAGAAGCGATCGCCGACGGATTCCCGCTCAATCGAGCCAGTTTCATCTCACGGATTGCCTGTCCGTAAAAGTTCAGGACGTCGGGATCCACGGTATGTGCATTGCGCCGAATCCGAATCGGTCGCGGTACGGCTGGTCTGATTATCTCCGCCATTAGCTCACCTCGGTGTAATTCCGTTCCCCTTGAACACGGGGTCGGCTACGTCGTGAACCGCTTTCAACGCATTCTTTGTCGGTGTGTTCAATATGCCGTCCTCAACAATATCCGCAAATCGCGCCTTATAGTCCCTCTGGAAAATCCTTATGTTCTGCTCCGCGGAGCGGCTGGTCTCGGTTCGAAGTTGTGGATATCCCAGGTGCTTGAACCGGGTCATTGCCGCCTCATCGGAGTCCGGGTCCGGAATCTCCACGGTGATGTCGAGCGTAAAGTCGAACGGGCCGGAAGTGGCGGGCGGCGGACTTCCCGCTCCGTCGCCCGAACCCGGCCGGCTCCACTTTACGTTCACCGTGGCGGGAAGCGTAGCCAACCGGAGAGTGACAATACCATCGCCGGCGGCTCGCTGCGCCAGGGCCGCCTGACCCGGAATCGTCACCACACAGGGGGCGAACGCAAGCGCCCGGGCCTGCCGGTCGAAAAGCCGGATTTTCAGGACATCCAGCGCCGGCCCGATCACTTCGCAGGGAGAAACGTCCTGCAGCCGATGGTAAAAACGGCACCCGAATGTATCCTTGGACGTAGCGAACTCACGGCGCCCCGCCTGCGGGCTGCGGCGCTGCTCCCCATCGGACCAGAATCGTTTCTTGCAACCCGTTGTCCCCTCCGTTGTCCGGGGGCAAGGCCATTTATCCGGCTGTACGGAGCTGCCTGGACGGAATAGCAGGACTATCACCCGCCGGTTCACTTCGTTGTCGTGATCCCGTGCCGCCTTGTTTTCCGGACGGGTGAAAAACTGCGTCTCCGCTGTGGAGAAGGAGCGTAGCGGGTTGAACTCACTGCAACCCTGCACGTCTCCTTTCCCTCCCGCATCGGCGCCTTGCGCCAGGAACTCCGTCTTGCCGACCTTTTCGGCAATCAGGAAATCCATATAGGCGGCAAACAATTTCTCGCGTGTTTTCGGACCCGGATCGCCATCCACCGAAAGACCGGCTTTCCCTTGAAACTGCTCAACGGCAGTCCGCGTTTGGGAGTTCATGGCACCGGTTGGCGGACCAGCATCGAACCCCAACGCGACCAGCATGCGTTGCACGGACCCGGTTCCCCAGCCTTCGCTTTGCCCCCCGGCCTGATACAGCCGCTCCCACCGGGCCGTGTCGCGAGTCAGAATTCCGTAGATGGAATCGGCGCGGTGGCCGCTCAGCGTCTTGTTGAAAACGTCGTCTCCAACTGGATCGGCGTGTCCGAACACCGAGAGCGGCGCGCCCGGGTGATCCTTTCGAAGCTTGGATAATTCCGCGAACTCCTTCCGGCTCTCCGGCAATACGAATGAAGAGCCGAAGGCGAACCGGACGTTTTCAAGTTTCCAGCATGCAACCGGGATTATCTCCATCCGGATCGTATTCTTGCCCTTACCGTCGAGAGTCGGAGATACAAGGATCGGCAGGGCTTCGGGAGCCGGGTGACTGGCCGCGAAACCCCCTTGGATGCCGTCGTCTGTGACGGCGGCATTCTGATTGGACGTGTCCTCAGGCATCGAGTCTCCGGCAAATACTCCGTCTAATAATTCATCGCCTGCCAAGGACATTATCACACCAACTCGTTCCATGCAATCAGCGGGCGCCGTAAGGATGCGCGACACACAAGGAACGATTCGGGAGTTCCCATTCGCAAAGCCTACTTCCCAAGGGGATTCGGCCGCGGTATGCTTTCCCTCATGACGCGTCGTAAAATGCTTGCCTCGCCGGTGGCTGCGCTGTCTCCCCGGCCCACGAAGAATGCGATCTCATTGGCTGCCTGGTCGCTGTCCAATTCGTTCTTCCGGCATAACAAGTGGAATAATATCGACCTGCCGCGCATCTGCCGGGAGGAATTGGGGATCACGGGCCTGGAATTCGTGAACCAGTTTTTCGACTTCCCGATGTTGACCAATTTGTCGAAGCTGAAGCGGGCGGGTTCGGATTACGGAATCGAATTCGTTCTGATCATGATCGATAACGAAGGCGACATGGCTGCTGTTGATCGTAATGAACGGATGCAAGCCGCGCGGATGCATCGAAAGTGGGTGGACACCGCGCATTATTTGGGGTGCCACGCGGTGCGGTGCAATTTGGGTGGTCCGCGGGAGAACTGGAAGCAGGACAAAGACATCGTCAAGCGCGGCTCGGAGTCGTTCCGCGATCTGGTGGATTACGCCAAGCAGGCGAACCTCAATGTGGTGATCGAGAATCATGGCCGCGCTTCGTCGGACCCCGACGTGTTGGTTTCACTCATGAAGCTGGTGAACGATCCGAATTTCGGGACGCTGCCGGATTTTGGCAATGTGAATCCGGGCGACAGTCAGGAAGAGGTGACGCGTAAGCTGGTTCCTTACGCCAAAGGTATCTCGGTGAAGGCGATGTGGCGCGCGGATGGGAGCCACCCCTTCAGTCTCGAAAACTGTCTGAAGATCTGCATGGAGGCCGGCTATACGGGGTATTGGGGAATCGAGTCGTCGTTTGGGTACGAAAAGGGGCGCGAGCTTACCGCCGACGAGCAGTGGCAGAACGAAGTGAAGGGCGTGAGGTTGACCAGAGAAGTGATCGAGCGCGTAGTTTTCAAGAAGAGCTAAGGCGATGCGATGCGCGCTGCTGCCGGTCTCCGCCATTAGCGACCGATGGCTCGCACCGGAATCTGAATAACAGGCCCCGGATCTTCGAGTTGTGTGCGGTTCAGCGGGAAATGGAGAGCGGGTGTTCCCTGTTAGCGAGTATATAGCCATTTCGACGGCCCAGTTTGGACGACGCCGCCCAATGTAGTTGCTGGTGGGCAAGGCACGCTGCTGAAGCTGCACCTTCCTCCACGGGCCGGTCGCGGTTGCGCTCGAATGGGTGGCTCGCCACATTCGAACAGCTGGGGCAACGCAAATCACATCCTTGAAACCACACCACGGCCGCTCTCCGGGGCCATTGACAGTACTTCGAGGCAACATCGAGTGAATCAACATTGGAGTTTCTTCCTGAGCGCGGCGGCGATTTTCAAGGATACCGATTACCCACCAAGACGCAGGGATACATCACGGTCGACTTGCGGGATTTCAAACCGGACAGATTCAAGCCGGTCAGTCCTGGTGGCGGACTTGAAAGGGTCACCCCATATCAGAAACTCAATCGAACGCCCAGTTGAAGACGGCGAGGCGCAGAAGCGCTCATCGGGCGTCCGAACAGCGGCGAACTCCGATTGCCGATCACGTCCGTGTAGTTCGCCCGATTGAAAGCGTTGAATGCGTCGGCCATAACCGTGAACGATCGATTGCCATCGGGGCTGTTTGCCAGCATAAATTCGCGAGAGAGCCGCACATCGATCTCAAAACGGTCCGGGCCTTGCAGCGTATTGCGCGCAACTCCTTCGGGCCGTTCTCGCGCGACGCCGTCACGATTATCGTCGCGGCCACTCGTCAAGCTGTACGGCACGCCCGAGGCCGCTTCGATACCGATTCCCATCCTGATGCCGAACCACGATCGCGCCGTCCCCAGCGCGCGAAATCGATGCCGCTGGTCGAAGTCGGCGCGACTCCACTCCCGCCGGAAATCGAGGCTGTTGGGCGGCATCCATCCGATGCCGCCGGTGTTATTGCTCGCCTTGCCCAAAATATAGCTGACGTTCCCGCTGAACCGGCCTATCTCGCCTCGAAACCTTACTTCCATCGCGTTCGACTCCATCCGGCCAGCCGACTCGATCAGCCGCACGGTAGCCAACCCTGGATCGGGTCTCATGTAATCCGGAGGAAGCGGCGGATTCGCGTCGCGAGAACGATAAAGCGCCACTCCCCGCAAACCGATGTAGTTTAGCGCGGCCGCGGTCCTCGCAGTGATCTGCCGCTCGACGCCAGCGCTGAAATTGATAAGGTACGGGGTTCGCAGACCGCCGCTTAACCGGACCACGTTCGACGCGGCCCGCGACGATTCGTTCCCCGGAACGACGAGTGCTTCGTACACGCGTACGCCATCAAAGCGCAGGCTATCGGCGATCGGACCCGCTCCGCTGCGGTCGTTAAACATACCGAACCCCGCCCGCAGCACTGTCTTAGACACTCTTGCCGGCGCCCAGGCGACCGATACCCTCGGCGCGAAATTGTTCCGATCCCCGGTTAGCCGCTGCCAGTCGTAGCGGACTCCCACTCCCAGCGAAAGGTTCGGCTTGATCCGGAAGTCGCCTTGCGCGAACGCAGCCGCTTCCGCGTAACGATACTGAAGCTGAGGGTTCCCGCGTTGCACGACGAACGAAAACGGCTGGTCCGCCGCGTAGTCCGCCAGACTCGCATAGGAGTACGTCCCGCCGAAATTTGTGCGATCAATAACACTGTGGTGCTGCCAATTCGGTATGCTCGCTCCGGCGCGAATCTTGTGCGGACCCTCGAACCACGTCACCGCGCCCACAAGTGAGGCGCTCGTCTCGCGCTGGACCGCGCTTCGCTGCGCTCCGCCTCCCGTGAATGCGTCCTGCACCACGATTTTCGGCCCCGAATTGCGGCTCTCCACGCTCGTCTCCTGACGCTCTATTTCGACAGCGAGCTCGCTCGTCAGTTTCGGACTCCAGACGCCGAGGTGCTGCCAGCGCCACTCCTGTCCGGCGTCGGCCTCATCGTAGGCCGATTCCGGCAGCCGCACTCCACCGATTCCCAGCCCCCAGGCCTCTTCGGTCTCGAAGTCATACCGCAACGACCATCCCGAACCACTCTCGTATCTTTTCAGCAGCCGGCCTGTCACATCGGTGCTTTTCGCCGGAGTCCCGAAATTCTCCCTGACCTCGCGCGAAGGAGTCCGGGCCAACACCACCGCCTGCCGAAGATCGTCCTTCCGCTCAACATCAACAAAGAACGACAAACCCCGTTTAATGGGACCCGAGAGGCTCCCTTCGAAGTCCCGCCGCTGCTCGTCCGGCTTGCGCGCCGCTATCGCGTTCCTGGCGTTGAGCGCCGAGTCGCGGAACAGATACACCGCCTCGCCGTGGTATTCCTTGACGGCGCCCTTGGTCGTGATTTCAATCCGACCGCTGCCCGGCCGCTGGAACTCCGCCGAATACGGATTCTGATTCACGCGAACCTCCTGCACCAGCGCCGCCGGAATCTTTGCCCTCCTCTGCGGCACGCCGTCCACGATTACCGTCGCGCCGCCGTCGCCCAAGCTGCCTGCGTTCAGCAGGCGGGCCGCGGCGGCCAGGACGCTGTTCCCTTCGACGGGTAAATGCCTCAGTGTTGACGACTGAATGGTTATGCCGTCGACGCCCGCGGCTGCGTCTGTCGAGACCGGCTCCGGCCGATCGGTGACGGTCATCCGTTCCCGAACGGTCTCGACCGCCAACTCGATCCGCATCTCCACTCCCGGCCGCGCATCCCCGCGATACCCTTCAAATCCTCTCTTCGCAACTCTAACCTCACCGCTCCCCGCCAATCGGAACCGGCCTTCGACGTCCGTGCTCATGCGGGCTCGCCCGAGCGTAACCTGCGCGCCCTCCACGGGCGCTCCGCTGGGATCGACCACTACGCCGCGCGTCACCGCGAACGGCGCCTGTGCGGCGGCGCATAGACACACGAAGAGCGCCATCATCGCTGCGCGATTCATTCTCGTCTCCTGTTTACGGGATCAGTTTCGTTGTAAGCAGCACGATCAGTCCGCTGGACCCATCGCGCATGCGTGACGCGCCGAGGACGACCGTCTCGCCGCTTTTTACCGTAGCCCGAGTGTCCAGCAGCAGGCTGTTGGTTCGTCTTAGCTCGAGCTTCACGTCAATCTGACCGTCATTCTGTACTTCAAACTCGACTTCGCCGAGCATATCTCCGGCAACTGTGATTCGCTGCTCCGTCCGCTCGGTGGCTCGCAGGAACGCCGAGTCAAGCAGGGTGTATCGGCTGTATCGCAGGAGCGACTTGAGCTCCGGCGGGACCAGTGTAGCCGCGTCGTTCGGACCTTGCCCCGATGAAGTCGCCTGAATCACTTGCAGCCGCACCTCGGCCTGCCGCCTCGGACTTTTCTTGTCCGGTTTTTGGGCCGCCACGTTCCCGGCCGTCGCCAGCACCAGTAGGATTGCGATTGCCGGAAGATTAAAGCGCATAGCGATCGTCCATCACCCAGTTCACCCGCGTTCCATCGCTCAATTGCAACTGCATCTCAATCCGTCGTTCCTCCCTAGCCGAACCCGGGAGGCTCGGAGCCGCCGGCCTTTCAACAAACCAGATTCCCCCAAGCAGCAACGCCAGTCCGGCCGCCAGGACCGGGCGCCAGATCGTTCGCGGCGGGCTGGCTTTATACTCGGTGATCGCCCGCTTCCGTGCCCGCGCGCTCCGCCATTCTGTTTGTTCGGCGCCGGGGCCTGCCGAAAGAATCTCTCGCAGCCGGTCGTCTCTCATTTCGAATCCTCCAACTCGGGATAATAACGGGTCAACTCTCTTCTAACTTTCTTGCGCGCGTGAGCTGCCCGCGTCCGTACCGTAATCGCCAGACATCCCAGAATGCGCCCGGCTTCCCGGCTGTCATATCCCTCGATCTCGATCAGCACTAACGCGGCGCGTTCCTTTTCTGTCAGAACGTTCAACGCTGTCATCACACGGCGCAACTGTTCGGCCCGCTCGGGGTCCGGCCCCGCGACCGCGGCATCCTCCAATTCGTCCCAGGTCCGACTGCGCCGCCGCGCATCGCCCGCCTGATTCGCCGCGATCCGGTAAACCCATGCCTTAAACTGTCCTTTTTCCCGATAACGATGCAGATTCTGGCAGACCTTCAGCAACGTCTCCTGGGTGACGTCCTCCGCCATCGCGAAGTTTCCCAGCAGGCGGTAAGCGAACCCGAAAACCGGCTGCTCAACTGTCATCAGCAGAGACTCAAGTGCAACGCGGTCGCCGGCCTGCGCCGCCGCCACCAGGCTGCCCAGTGGTTGTACCTCGATAAAATCCGCCACGCTGGCTGTCGCCGTCATCAACTTTCTACCCTTATAACGCAGCAAGCCTGCGAAGTGTTTGAATGAAATCCGTCAGGACTTCGATTCGCTTAACCGACACAACCTTACGTACGTAATTTATCTAATCTCCTTGGAGCGTCCCAAGACGCCCAGCGGACCAGTCATCAGACGGCGAAGTATTCTATCAAAGGCGCAGATGGCCTACGGAGCGAGCTTCAAGGGAATTATGCAGGATGGGCCAGGAGCGGCAAGGAAATGCATTGGAATACACCTGCCGGTCGGAGTTCGTATTCGTAATGACTCTCGAAACCGTGTGTCAGGTGCACTCTGCCGCCTCGTCGTAGTCCAAGGAAGCAAATAGCGGCACTTTGTGCCAGTTTAGGTTCAAGTAACAACTGGCCTCCATTGACGCCAGGAGCTCAACCGTAGTTGTCCAAATACGGATCCAATCGGCGGTCGCGAGGCCAGCGTCCTGAGTAACGGCGCAGCGTTTACGAACCCGCAGGACTCGGCCGCGGCAACTTCTCGACAGTAGGTCTACCGGAGATTGGCTTTTTGTTCTTCACGCAGCCTGCTGGCGATGAATCTGCCGCTGTTTTCGCGCCTCCTCCAGCTTCCGATCCCGCTCGCAATGGATCTCCTGCTGACGACCGGCGAGCATGTCCTTCGGCGTGATGTAGCCGATGGCACTGTTCAGACGGACGTTATTGTAGTGTTCGACGTAGCCCTCCACCAGTCGCCGCCCTTCGTCCAGCGACAATGGCGTTCGCGGCCGGGTGCGCTCTCCTTTGAGCGATTTGTGCTACCGTTCGATTTTCCCGTTCGATTGGGGATAGTAGGGCGAAGTTCTGACGTGGATCATGCCTGAGATCCGAATGAATTGCTTGAAGTCTTTGGCAATGAACTGCGGCCCGTTGCCGGAGATGATGCGGGGCTTCGCCTCCGGGTGAACTTCCTTGGCGCGCTCCAAGATGACCTCAATGTTCGCCTCGGTCATCGACTCCCGCAGATCCCAGTTCACGATTTAGCGGCTGCAGCCGTCCAGAATGCTGCACAGGTAGTAAAACGTCCCGCTGATGTTGATGCACGACACGTCGATGTGCCAGTGTTGATGAACTTCCAGCGGCTGCTCAAAGCCCGTGCCCTTCTTCGACAGCTTGCCGTTCCACTTCGACAACAGTCCCGTCTGCCCCAACACGCGCCATACGCTGGTTGGACTCACCGCCACGATGTCTGCGTCAAGCATCATGAATGTCAGCCGGCGGTAGCCCTCCACCGGGTTCTTCAGATGAAAACCAATGACGGCCTGCTTCTCCCAATCCTCCAGCCAGAAATCGCGGGGAGTCCAGCCGTTGTGCCCGTTCACTTTCCCGTAGCGTTCCCGCCAGTCGTAGAACTTGCTGGCGGTGATGTCGAGCCACCCGATGAACCGCCCGGCGCCGATCTCAGTCTTCTCCGACCAGCGCCGGACGAAATCCACGATCTGATCCCGCTTATCGCGCGGAACCCAGGTCCCGGTCATTGTTCCCCAATGTCTTTTTTTAGCGCGACGTGCTCCGCCATCAACTCGGCCAAAACCTCGTCCTTCGTCTGGATCTTCTTCTCCAGATAGGCGATCCGCTCCTGTTCGGCGGAATGGTTCGGCCGTGCTTTCTGCTCGAAGGCAGTAGCCCCGTTCTCGAAGAATTCCTTCTGCCAGCGGGAGAAGACTGTCAGCGGGAGTCCCACTTCATCGCACAGCTTCGAGATGGGATCCTTCTCCAGCAAATGCCGCCTCAGAATGGCGACCTTCTCTTCCGGCGCGTAGTGCTTCCGTTGCTTCTTCATGCGTTCTCTCCATTAGCTTAATGGGGGAACGCCTTCTCCATTTCCAACTGAACCGAAAAAGTGTGCTGGTATCGAAGGACGATCTTGTTGTAGAGGCCGGGCATGTGCTTCGCCTCGACCGTGACCAGGAGTCACTCTCGGACAAAGAAGAGACCCCAATACGCATAGAATGGGACGAGACTTGCGCCAATACGAAAAGCAGCATGATCGTTCGGCCTGTTCTGGCAAGGCTATCGAGAAATTATGTCCACTTGTCCACGCTACTCCGTGACGAAAGCTCCCAACAGAATCAAAACGACGGCTGACAATTTCACACCATCCAATTTCGTTACAGAGACAGTCGTGAACGCATTCTCCACTCCGACGGCGTGTGGTTCTGCGATGTCGGCAAAGAACGCGGCATAGGCCGGTGTTTATGACCATGGCTGGTACCATGCGATCACTATGCCGGCTAAATAGGATTGCTGCGCTTTCTTCAGCCGAGTTTACAGGCGCGGTAGCGGCGGATCAGGTTGTTGGTGGAACTGTCGTGGTTCAGCGCCGGTTCCTCCACGCTTTCCAGTTCCGGGATCATACGGTTGGCGAGGACCTTGCCTAGCTCCACGCCCCATTGGTCAAAGGAGTCGATGTCCCACAGGATGCCTTGCGTGAAGACGGCGTGTTCATAAAGGGCGACTAGTTTGCCCAGCGTCGCTGGGTCGAGCTTTTCGGCGAAAAGCATGTTCGACGGGCGATTGCCTTCGAAAACGCGGTGGGGCTCTGGCGAGTCGACTTTGCCGAAGGCCAGCGCTTCGGCTTGGGCCAGGACGTTGGCGATCAGGATATCGTGATGGCGGCCGAGCGGGTTCAGCGCTTGGCCGAAAGCGATGAAGTCGCAGGGGATAAGCCGGGTGCCCTGGTGAATCATCTGATAGAACGAGTGCTGGCCGTTAGTGCCTGGCTCGCCCCAGTAGACGACGCCCGTGTCGTAATTCACCTTGCCGCCCGAATGGGTGACGTACTTCCCGTTACTCTCCATGGTCAGTTGTTGGAGGTAAGCCGGGAAGCGCTTCAGATACTGTTCGTAGGGCAGAACGGCCACCGTGGCGGCACCGAAGAAGTTGCTGTACCACAGGCCCAGCAGACCCATAACGACGGGCAGGTTTCGCTCGAAAGGCGCTGTGCGGAAGTGTTCGTCCATTTCGTGGAAGCCGCTCAGCATGGCGCGGAAATTGTCGGGGCCGATGGCTAACATGGTGGACAGGCCGATGGCCGAATCCAAGGAGTAACGCCCGCCGACCCAGTCCCAGAAGCGGAACATATTCCCGGTATCGATACCAAACTTCGACACCTCGGCGGAATTGGTGGAGACGGCGACGAAGTGCTTGGCGACCGCCGCCGCATCGCCGCCAAGACCGGCGATGAGCCAGTTGCGGGCGGCGTGGGCATTGGTCATTGTCTCAATGGTGGTGAAGGTCTTGGACGAGACGATGAAAAGGGTTTCGGCGGGATCGAGGCAGCGGACCGTTTCGGCAAAGTCGGTACCGTCGATGTTGGAGACGAAGTGGAAATTGAGCGTGCGGTCACTGTAATAGCGGAGAGCTTCGTAGGCCATTACGGGACCCAAGTCGGAACCGCCGATACCGATGTTGACGACGTTGCGGACGCGTTTGCCAGTGTGGCCGGTCCAGGCGCCGGCGCGGACACGGACGGAGAACGCGGCCATTTTGTCGAGGACTTGGTGGACGTCGGGAACGACGTTGCGGCCGCTGACCATTACCGACGCGTCCTTCGGAGCGCGGAGGGCGGTGTGGAGCACGGCGCGGTCCTCGGTGACATTAATCTTTTCGCCGGTGAACATGGCCTCCATGCGGGCGCGAAGGCCGGACTCTCCGGCGAGTTGGACGAGGAGTTTCAGGGTCTCATCCGTTATCCGGTTTTTGGAGTAATCGAGAAAGAGGCCGGCGGCCTCGGCGGTGAGGCGCGTGCCCCGGGCGGGGTCGACGGCGAAGAGGTCGCGCAGGTGGAAATTACGAACTTCGGCGTAGTGGAGTTCGAGGGCCTTCCAGGCCGGGCGCTGGGTGAGCGGATTCGTGTTGGATTCCATGGGTTGTTTCTAGCGGAGGGCGGCGACGGTTTCTTTGGCCTTTTCGAGGAGAAGGTTCCATTCGTTTGAAGTTCCGAGGAAGCGGAAGCCGCGGTCGCGGCAGAATTTGCTGAGCGCTACACCGCGGCACTGGATGCCGGGGACGATATTCTTCGCGATGCAGGTATCGCGGATCAGGTCGATGGCTTCGATGAACTTGGGGTGCTCGAACTCTCCGGGGATTCCCAATGAGATGGACAGGTCGACAGGGCCTACCATGACCACGTCGAGGCCTTTAACGCTTAGCAGTTCTTCCCGGGCTTCCAGCGCCTTTACCGTTTCGATTTGAAGAATCACCATGCCGTTTTCATTGCGGTGGGCGATCATCTGGGGAATGGTGACAGGCTCGTAGTCCGACTGCATCACGGTTAGACCGAAGCCTCTGATCCCGGCGGGCGGGAACTTACACCAGGAGACCGCTTTTTCGAGGAGTTCGGGGGATTCGACTCTCGGGAATATGATGCCGTCGGAGCCGCAATCGAGGGCTCTGGCGATTAGCTCGTACTCCATATCGGCGACTCTCGTGAAGACGGTGAGGCCGCAGAGTCCGGCGGTGCGGCACACGTCTTGGATAGTCTCGATCCCGAAGCCGCCGTGTTCGCCGTCCAGGTAAGCGTAGTCGAAGCCAGCGGCCTTTAGGATACGGGCGATCTCGGGGTCGCGGAGTTGGCCGTAGGAGGTTCCGAGAACGGTTTTTCCTTCGCGCAGGGCTTGTTTGACGGCGTTTGGACGCATTCCCACTATGTTATAGCAGCTACGTTTGGGGCGGGTGTTCGTAGGCCATGGCGCCTACGATATTGCCTTCGGAATCCTCAAACTTGGTGAGGATGCCGACGGTCGGAATGGGGACGCGGGCCATGATGATGCGGCCGCCATTGGGCTCTATCGCGGACGTGACCGCGTCGATGTCATCGACGGCGACGGAGCATTCGAAACAGTTCGGGCCGCCGGCGCCGCGGGGCTCCTGGCGTTTATGCAAGAGGCCCTGTATGCCGGGCTTGGCGTCGTCACCGGTGTGGATGAGATAGAAATCGGGCGGTCCCCATGGCTCGAAGCGCCAGGCGAAGACGGCTTCATAGAAACGGCGGCAGCGTTGGACATCGTCGGCGTGGATGGCGAAGGAGGAAACGTTGTTCGGCATGTCTGAGGATAAGGGAGCGGACGGGAAAGTCGCAATCGCGGTATTCTGACAATAAATGTCGCGAATACGTCACACGGCGGCGGATGAGCCACATTTCCTGGTGCGGGCGCTGTCGGCGGAATACCGGGACGGAGTGGCGTTGGCGCCGCATGCGCATCCGTGGGGCCAGTTGATTTACTCGATAACCGGGGTGATGACGGTTTGGACGGAGCAGGGTACGTGGGTGGCGCCGCCGCAGTGGGCGGTGTGGGCGCCGGCGGGCGTCTCGCACGCGATCCGGTTTACGGGGCGGGCGTCGTTGCGGACGTTGTATTTGCGGCCCGGGCTGGCACGGTTGGGTGAGACGAGCGCGGTAGTGCCGGTGACGCCGTTACTGCGTGAGCTGGTATTGCGGGCGGTTACATTGCAGTTCCTGGATGAGCGGGATCGTAGGCAGGCGGCGATGGCGGAATTGATCGCGGCCGAGTTGCGGACGCCGCCGGCGGCGGCGCTCGCATTGCCGATGCCGCGGAGCGCGGCGTTGCGGCGAGTGGCTGAGTGTCTAGCGGGGGCTCCCGGCGAACTCGGCGGGCACGCGGAGTTGGCAAGGCGGTTTGGGATGGGAATGCGAACGCTGGAGCGGGGGTTTGCGGCGGAGACGGGAATTTCGTTGGGCCGATGGAGGAGGCAGGCGCGGTTCCTGCGCGGGCTGCGAAGTCTGGGGGAGGGCGCCGCGGTGAAGCAGGCGGCCCTGGAGGCGGGGTACGAGAGCGCCAGCGCGTTTATAGCGGCGTTCCGGGCGGCGTTTCAGACGACGCCCGGTCAATATTTTCAGGCCGGTCCGGACGGAACCGCCGCAGGGCGCTAATAAAAACGTAATTGTCTTTAATTTGCCGGTCCAATCGCCGCGACCGTGAACGGAACCTGCGCTTTGAAGACCGGTTTTCGGTCTGTCGTCAGCCAGGCCTCCAAAACGTACTCGCCCGGCTTCAGGTCCATTTCCTCGGTCACCGTCCAGTTCTTTTCGCCGGTGACGCTCAGTTCGCGAACTTCCGCAATAAACAGCTTATTCGCCGACCAGAAAAAGACGGTCTCGCCCGAGGCGTCGCGGATGGCGAAATCGAACGACTGCCCGCTATAAAACTGGAGTTTCAGAGGTTCCTTTGTCCAATTCTCAAGCGTCATGCGCAGGTTAATAATCGCGCGCGACGCATAGGTTTTTTGGCTCAGGTTGATCCGAAAACTGTACTCGCTGCTGGTGACAACGGACGCGTTTCCGATTCTGGCGTAGGAGAGCTTATAACGGCGCGGACCTGTGAAACTCTGGTAGGTTCGCTGCGCCAGTCCGAGCCCGGGCAGATAGAGGTCATCGGTCACTCCGGCGTCGGCGCACGACGCCGCGATATAGCTAACTTGAATGCCGTTGTCCCAAACGCGGTCGAGAAGCTCGGTTGTCGCGTTTCGTTTCTCAACGCGTCCGCGCCCGGTGCAGGAATCGAAGGATGTCGGATAGGACGACCCCTCGGCGGCGTTAAAATCCGCCCACAAGGATTCAGTTCCGTCGGCGTGCAATTGGACCAGCGTGTTTTCGGCCGTCACGCGTACCCGGGATGTTTCGCCGAAAATTCCTTTATAAACGAAATACTCCTTCTCATCGACTGTCTCCGCCCGCAGCACCTCCGCGACGCGCAGTTCTTTAACCGGACCCTCATCGACCCGGTAAATCCATTGATTGCCCACTTGCAGCGGAAAATATTGCGCCTGCGCCAGCCCGGTTGCCAGCAAGAATAAAAACGTTCGCATGAATAGAAACATGCTCCTCTCCCATTTAAACGCGAATGCGCGGGCGCTAGTTGTCCACGATGCCGCAGAGTTTACATGGATCCATCGGAGACGTGGTCCCTCGCGCCACCGTATGCTGGAAGTAGGAATGCAACCTTTAGCGGAAGCTGCGGAGCCGAAGCCCGGCATGAGCCTTGGGATGTTGGGGATGATCCTGGTGCTGGCCGCGATTGGGGCGTTTTTCATGGCGCTGGCGGTAGCGTATGCATTTGCGATTCAAGACCGGCCGGGGCAAGTGAATGTCCAATTGCCAATGTGGTTTTGGATTTCCACGGCGTTCATTGGGTTAAGCAGCATAACGTTGCAGTGGGCGCGACGGGATTTGCGCTTGGCGCGGCTGGCGCCCTATCGAAAGGGACTGTGGTTGACTTTAGGGCTGGGAGTTTTGTTTTTGGTCACGCAGTTGTTGGGGTGCAGGGACTTAGCCGAACAGGGAATCTATGTGGTGGGAAATCCGCGGGGGTCGATGTACTTCATGTTTTCGGGCTTGCATGCGGCGCATTTGATGGGCGGGCTGGGGGGGCTTTATTGGCTGATCCGGAGAGCTTCGGGATTAGCGGATGGGGAGGAGCAGCCGTTACGGAAGCACCGGGCGGCGGCGCGGCATGCGGCTGTTTATTGGCACTTCATGGGGGTGTTGTGGGTGGGGCTGTTGATGTTGCTTGTCGCGTGGGGGTAGTGGACACAGTTCAATCTTTCGCCGGAACTAAACCGATGGGGTTCTTTTTGACGGGATGAAGGGGACGAATTTCGGGTAGTGCTTCAGCAGTGAACTGGAAAATGAAGTCTTCCGGAAAGCGGCCAATGTTCCGCCGTATGGCCAGATCGGAATTGATCATCACCTACTGCCTCCCGAATCAGATCGATGCTCGCGGCAATTCGGTCGAAGGAGATGCTGTCGGATTTTGCGGTGGTCTTCACTCGGGGCATTGGGGCTACGCTAATCTTACTCGTCGCCTGGCAATAGCTTGAGGACGGCCAATACCGGGCGGTGATCGGAGGCGATGGCTTCTTCGATGACCTTGGCTTCGACGACCGTCCAGCGCTTGGCGGGGCGGACGAGTATGTAATCGATTTGCTTTTTGGGGGCTCCGGCAGGGCTCGTGAGGAGAGCGGGTCCGCTGGTCGCGTTGGTCCATTGCTGCATTAGAGTGCCGATGACCAAGTCGTCGGGCGGGGCGTTCAAATCGCCGGCGAGGATCGCGGGGAGACCGATGGGGAGGTTGGCGACACCGGCGCCGGCCATGCGGTCTTCTTCGCTTTTGTGGTCGAAGTGGGTGGAGAGGAACGCGAGATCGAGGGCGCAGCGATAGGGGCGCATTTCCACCATTAATATCGAGCGGGGCTCCATGCCTTCGCTGGCGCCGATGGGGAAGACGCGGGAGCCGAGGACCGTACCGTTGACAAGGACGGCGTTGCCGTAGCCGCCGCCCTGAAAGGGCATGGACGCGCCGAAGATGCCGCGCATGCCGGTGAGGCGCTCGAGTTCGCGGACGGTATCGCGGCCCTTAATGCGTTCGGTACGGACGTCCACTTCCTGGAGGGCGACGATGTCGGGCCGGGCTTCGCGGATGACGCGGCCAATGCGGGGGAGGTCGAGTTTCCCGCCGGTTCCTTCGCCGTGATGGATGTTCCAAGTGAGGACGCGTAACTCACAGCTTAAGAGTGGCGTCATAATGAAAGGGATCACCGCTAGCAATCGCATGTAACGCTATTGTCCTGCATTGACGGGAACGTGCGAAACTAGGGTGTGGGTAATCGAGGAGCTTCAGCATGAAATTCGTACACGGTGTGATCCTAGCGCTGATGTTTTCGGTGATGGTCTATGTGGTCAACCGGGATAGGGCGCGGCAGGATTTCGGTTCCGGCCTGGTGCAGTCCGCTTATGCCGCCGAAGAGCCGGTGGCCAAGATGGACTGGCGGATGTTGCGGGAATTGAACTATCGAACGGGGAAGATATCGCCGTCGTTGAAGGCGCTGGATGGGAAGCTGGTAAAAATTCCGGGGTACATGGTCCCGCTGGAAGACGATTCGGAAATCGTCAGTGAGTTCCTGCTGGTTCCTTATGTTGGCGCTTGTATTCACACGCCGCCGCCGCCGCCGAACCAGATCGTGCAAGTGAAGATGAACAGCGCCAAGAAAGTGAAGATGAGCTTCTGGGATCCGGTTTGGGTACAGGGTACGCTTCAGATTTCGACAGTTAAAAGTCCTTATGGGGATGTTGGCTTCCAGTTGACGGGCATGCAGATCGAACCCTATAAGGACGAGTAAATTCAATGCGAATCGCCATTGTTCTACTCGTGGCCGGTTTGACGCTGCCGGGGCAGACTCGGAGCCGGACGGCTCATGAACATGGTTCGGCGAAGGTGAATATCGCGTTTGAGACGGCGACGGGGGCGCCGAAGGGCATGATTGAATTTGAGGCGCCGGCGGAGAGCGTCGTTGGCTTTGAGTATGAAGCCAAGAGCGCGGCGGATAAGGCGAAGGTGGCGGCGGCGCTACGATCGTTTATCACGCGATTTGGGGAGATGGTGATTCTGCCGCCGGCTTCCGGATGCAAGCTGACGAATAAGTCGGCGAAGGTGGAGGCGGAGCGGCACGACGCGAAGTCAAAGGAGCAACACTCCGAAGTTCATGCCGAATTTGACGTGGCGTGTGCGAAGCCTTTGAGCGGGACTGAGATCCGCTTCGGGTTTATGAAAGTGTTTCCGAAGATTCACGATGTGGATGTGGCGCTGCTGGTTGGCGAACAGCAATCGAGTGCGCATGTTGAGAACGACAAGGGCGTTTTGAAGATCGTAAAATGAGCGAGAGGGCTCCCGCGATCCGCCTAACCGATCTGCACTTTTCCTATGGGAAGGGGCCGGAGATTCTGCACGTTCCCGCCTTTCAGGTGGAGGCGGGGGAGAGGGTATTTCTGTTCGGCCCGAGCGGGAGCGGGAAGACCACCTTACTGGGCGTGCTGGCGGGGGTGCTGGGCGGCTATACAGGGAACGTGGAAGTGTTGGGGCGGGATATCGCGAAGCTATCCGGATCGCAGCGGGACGCGTTTCGAGGGTCTCATGTGGGCTACATTTTTCAGCTCTTCAATTTGATTCCGTACCTTTCGGTGATGGAGAACATTACGCTTCCGTGCCGGTTGAGCGCGGAGCGGCGGGGGCGGCTGAACGGGGTCTCGATGGACCAGGCGGCGCAGACGGTGGCAAAGCGGCTGGGGATCGATGAACTGTTGGCGAAGCGGGTGACCAATTTAAGCGTAGGGCAGCAACAGCGGGTGGCGGCGGCACGGTCTTTGCTGGGCGCGCCGGAGTTGATAATCGCGGATGAGCCGACGTCATCGTTAGACTACGATCATAGGGAGCGGTTTTTAGAGTTGCTGTTTGAATCGTGCAAAGCCGCGGGTTCGACGCTGTTGTTTGTGAGCCATGACCGGTCGTTGATGCACTTGTTTGACCGGCAACTTTCGCTGCCCGATATCAATAAGGCGGGCTTCTAAATGGTGCTGCTTTCGCTGGCCTATCAATCGCTCAAGAACCGGGTGCTGACGACGACGCTGACGGTCTTTTCGATCGGGCTGAGCATTGCGTTGTTGATTGGCGTGGAGAATGTGCGCGTGGGGGCGCGGGAGAGCTTTGCGAATACCATCAGCCAGACGGATTTGATTGTTGGCGCGCGCGGCGGATCGTTGCAATTGCTGCTGTACTCAGTCTTTCGCATTGGCGCGGCGACCAATAACATCACTTATCAGACTTACGAGCATTGGAAGAACCATGCAGCGGTGGCGTGGACGATTCCGTATTCGCTGGGCGATAGCCACCGCGGGTTCCGGGTTGTCGGCACGGACGAGAACTTTTATACACACTACCGGTACCGGCGGGACCGTTCGATTACGTTTGAATCGGGACGGTTGCCGCAGGAAGTTTTTGAGGTGGCGTTAGGGTCCGATGTGGCGCGGACATTGGGTTATAAGACGGGCGATAAGGTTGTGATCACGCATGGCGTGGCGTCGGCCGCGGGGCGCGGAATTCTGGATCATAACGATAAGCCGTTCACCGTGTCGGGGGTGTTGGCGAAGACGGCGACGCCGGTGGATCGATCCTTGTATATTCCTCTGGAAGGGATTTCGGCGGTCCATATCGATTGGACGGATGGAGCGCCGCCGATGCCGGGCGAAGAAGTGCCGGCGGCGAAGATAACGAAGCAGACGATGAAGATCGACCAGATCACTTCCTTCCTGTTGCGGAGTAAGTCGCGGATCGATACGCTGCGGTTGCAGCGGGAGATTTCGACCTATTCCGAGGAACCGCTGCAGGCGATAATTCCGGGGCTGACGCTGCAGGAGTTGTGGCGGACGATTGGGTACGCGGAAGACGCGCTGACGGTGGTGACGTTTTTTGTGATTATCGTAGGCCTGCTGGGGATGCTGGTTTCGCTGTACACGTCGTTGAATGAACGGCGGCGGGAGATGGCGATTCTCCGGGCGATCGGCGCGGGGCCGGTTAAGATTATTTCGCTGCTGGTGCTGGAATCGTTCCTGTTGAGCATTGCGGGCTGCGTTCTAGGGGTTTTGCTGGTCTATGTTTTGAGCGTAACGTTCCAGCCAATTGTGGAGCGGCACTTCGGACTCTATGTGCCGATCCAAGCGCCGACGGCGACGGGCTGGATTTACCTGGGCGCGGTGGCGGCGGCGGGGCTGGTGATCGGGTTCATACCGGCATGGAAGGCGTATCGGAACACGCTGTCGGATGGATTGAGTGTGCGGCTGTAAACGAGGCTTGCAATTGCACGTGAGATCGTGTTATCAAGTATTAGTACCTGAATATGGCGGCAGAGAAGAGCTTGGTAATCGACTGGTATGGAATGGCGTTGTCCATTGGCTGCGCGATTCACTGCGCGGTTTTGCCGATTGGCATGGGCCTGTTGACAGCGTCGGGACTCGCATGGATAGTGGGGCCGCAGTTTGAGTGGGCGATACTGGCTTGCACGTTCATATTAGGCTCCTGGCGACTAGTTAAGAGCTTTGTGAGGCACCGGAATCCGGCGTCGCTGTTTCTGTTTGGCGCGGGACTGATTTTCTTTGCGGCCGCGAAGATGGTTTGGTTCAACTTTCCGTACAACGAGGCATGGTTCATGACGGCGGGAGGACTGCTGGTCGCGGCGGCGCACTTCCGGAATTTGCGGCTCTGCGCGTGCTGCCACGTACACGCGCACTGACTTTTCCATGAGGGCGCGGCTGCCATTTCAGGATCGCTTGCGCATTCCGGTGGTGGGAGCGCCGTTGTTTATTATTTCGAACCCGGACCTGGTGCTGGCGCAGTGCAGGGCGGGGGTGATTGGAGCGTTTCCATCGCTGAATGCGCGGCCGCTGGCGCAGTTGGATGAGTGGCTGCATCAGTTGACTTCGGAGTTGGCGAATGGAGCCGCGGCTCCATTCGCGGTAAACCTGATCGTGCATAAGAGCAATGGACGATTGGAACAGGATTTGGATCTGTGCGTGAAGTGGAAGGCGCCGATTGTAATCACTTCATTGGGGGCGCGCGAGGATGTGAATCGGGCGATTCGCGGGTATGGCGGGATTACGCTGCACGATGTGATTCATGACCGGTTTGCGCGGAAGGCGATTGAGAAGGGGGCGACGGGATTAATCGCGGTGGCGGCGGGGCTGGATCCGGACAAGTTGCCGGAAGC